>Ga0209915_1000146_pt1 | contig 247137 bp, 210 predicted proteins | sample ThiBiot_750_plan_FD_183952 | JGI IMG/M metagenome (GOLD analysis project Ga0209915, IMG submission 183952) | Wastewater bioreactor microbial communities from Cape Town, South Africa - Thiocy_cont_750_plan (SPAdes) | ecosystem: Engineered > Bioreactor > Thiocyanate-remediating >...
TTTTGTCTCAGAAATTACTGTATTGCCGATTATGGCATGAGGGCTGTGTTGCCAAATCAATGTGTTAATATCATCGTGTTTTATGACTTCCCACTTGCGACTCTCCTGATTGTATCGCACAGGCTCTGATCTTACGATAAAGGAGTGAGGAAGGAAATAGTTGCACTTAAGGGCATTTGGGAAATGGAGTTTCAGATTTAAAAAGATATCATAATAATCGTAGATTTCGTCAGGTTGTGCCTGTTCTGTTGCTGAAAATGCAATTGCATGCGGCATAATTGTATACTCGTTGTCGATATTAGAAGCTTTTTCTACTCTTTCTTTATAACGATGAATCCAACTGCGAGAGATTTTTATTAATTCTTCTCTAGGGATTTTATATTTTTTTTCAAGTATCCTAAGCGGAAATAAGGAGATTTTCTTTATTTCTCCCTCGTCTTGAGAAGATGTTACTAAATGTACAGAGAAAGGCTTCAATAGTTTTTCAGGTGTATCCGATATGAAAGGTGAAAGGGCATATTCAGGTGGAAAAGGGTCAGGACGAGGACGTGCTCCTATAGGGGGAGTATCCTCTTCTTCAACATCCTCTTCTTCGACTTCATAAACTAGCGAATTAAATGATCTCCTTTCTTCTTGATTTTCGATATATTCTGAGGAACTTAGGCTCGCAAATATGGGTGAGAAACTTATCAAATTAATCATTAAATAGAAGGTAAGGTTAGAGAACATCGTATACTTATTATTCATAATCTTTCTCCTTTTGTAAAGATTGTTAAGAAGATGATAAGAAGAAATTACCAATGTAATACTAGTAATTTTTATATAAAATTTAATTACCATTTAAAAGTAGAATATAAATTTAAGTTTCTACAAGGCATTATCGCAGATAAATTATTAATTATTTGATATTTAGCAAAAGCAAACTTCTGGGCAATTTCTTTAAACTTAAAATAAGGCTCACCCATTTTAATTCCTAAGTTTTTAGCTTCATTAGATCTTGCAATGGCACATCCATCATTATTACTTAAGACCACAACAAGTTTATTCCATAAGTCGGGGCGAAATACGCGCTCACATGAAACATAAAAGTTGTTAATATCAACAAGGGCTATATTGCGCATTAGAGGGAGTGGATTGCCGCTGTGACAACACCCCATATTTGGATTTCATCATCAGCAGTTAAGAAGAAAGGCTCCTTATAATTTTCGTCTGTTTTGAGGGTTATTTTTTTCCCATTTTTTCAAAACTTATCTAACTTCTTTATCTTTAATATTGTTTTAGCTTACTCATACGAAAACATGTTTCACCTAATGAGATACAAGACCTTCTCCTAAATTTTTAACGTAGTTAATTTTTATGTATAAAATAGAACAATATCCATGCGTAAAATCTACTCACGTAGGTGATTTATTACTTATTTTTTAATATTCGAACTTTAGCTATTGTTGCAAGTTTCATAGAAAATTATCACTTAGCTAAGGATATAAAGGTCTTTCTAAATTTCAGATATAAGTGGGGTATAGATATTAAAAATTCGATCCACGAATTAGTGATGCTTTAAGTATTGATACAGGGCCTCTCGATTAATGTTAAGCCCTTTAATATTGCCTCATTATCAAGGCTTCTTAAAGGTGCTCAGGCCATACCATCAGAACCATAGAAACTGTATGGGAATATCCAACAAATTATGTTCTTTATAACAGCTCAAAATTGCAATACTTCTAATTACTTAGCTCCTATAAAAAGTGAAAGATTCAATTATTATCACCTTGATAATGATATTTTTATATAAAATAATAAAAACATTATTGGTACAAATTATTAACGACTTTTTGTGAAGGAAATTACTATGATAAAGAAAATAAGTAGTTTGTATTCATATATACAGAGAGGATGCTATATTTATAAGTTATTTTTACTTTTTGCCATGTTTTTATGTCTAGTAAAACCTCCCTTAATCTTTGGTTCTAGTAGTGAACAGGATGAGGTCCATCACACTTCATTATCTCGTGGATTATATATTAGAAAAGAGCTCCTGGATCCTCAAGAAAAACAACAAGATCAACAAAGAGAGTCTATAAGCTCTTCCCCTTTAAATAGTAAAGAAATACCTAAAAGTCATTTACAGCTTGAAATAGAAAAAAAGTTGCTTAAAAAGTTGCTTAAAAAAAAGAAAAAAATACGTCTGCCTTCCATTCCTTTTTCTTCTGGAGCATACCCTCGTCATGACTATTTTCCGCCTGAAGTATATTACTACCCTCTCGCTATATTTAAATCACCTGAAGAACTACCAAAGCCTTATTCGATCAGTTTCACAACATCGTCTAAAGATATAGGAACAATAAAAAATATCTCCTTATTTTCACTTAGGCCGCTTGAAAAAAAGTATAAAATTCCAAAAGCTAAATTAGAGGAAAGCGCTCGCAAGCTATTTCATATATACAAACAACGAGTAAAAGAAGCTTCTAAAATTGAAAATACATACACAATTATACCGTACGCAACTGCATTTTCAGCAATAGAACAGTCAGAACCTGAAGAATTATATGATTATTATGATATCTCATTAAACTTAGAACTCGAAATTCCAAATTTGCTTAAATGCAATTATTTTCTTCCACAATCTTTTATCGTAAGGATAGAGCCTGTACGATACAATCAGGAGAGCCGCAAGTGGGAAGTCATAAAAGACGATTATTTCAAAACGCGGATTTGGGAGCATTGCCCTCATGCTACGGAAGGTAAAACAATAACCACTGAGACAAATGGTTATACTTGCTCTGCAGCATTTACCGCAGGAGCTGTAGGTCCTAGCCCAACCGCCTCTATAACGGCTACAGCAACCTATGCCTCAACTTTGTCGTTCAATAGAACTATATCTCATATAGAGATTGACTCTAATATGGCTAAAAACGAAGCACAATGGACAATAAGTTTTAATGACCTTCATGCATACGGTGGGAAAGGGTATTTTAGTCCTAATGGATCGATCCCTATAAGCAATCTCAGGTGGTTATGGAAAGTTAATCACGAAGAAGCAAAGAGAAAACTATATACTGACTATTTTATAGGAGATAAGCATAAACCTATATTCTATTTTTACATTAAATTGTTTGCTCTTTTTGCTCAGGTAGCTCCACTGAAGTTTAAAACAACAAAAACTTATCTTCCAGTGTTTGATGCTAGTGATAGGGTGAATCAGATATATGGTATCGAGGTTCCCCCTCCTAATAAAAATCTTATATTCAGTAAGGTTACCTCTCCCCTCAACGCATAAGAAGGTTGTGTTGAAAATTTGAGCTGAGCTTATAATTTAGGTTAGGAAATAAGGGAAGTCTTAATTTTAAATGGTTCTATATATACTTATTAATTACTATTATAGGTGATTTTTGGTCGTATCCTGGCTTAGGCCCAATATCAGTAAAATTGCTTAAAATTAAAACTATAAGACTAACTTATACTTGGAATTTGTTTTAGACAACAACGCCGATTATTATGCTCTTAAATAATTAATTATACTTGTTTCAGCCGAAGTCACTCCCATCCCTGATTGAACATTTGGTTCAAAAGTATACATTATATTTCTAAAGCCACCTTGGTTACGGAGGGCAGTCATAATTCCTATTCGATCTTCTGCACCCATAAACCTGCCTGTAGTCTCAGGACGTTCTAAATTTAATTGTAAGGATCCAAAGCGGACTATATAATTTTCGCCGCCTGGATTTGCTGTGGAATTATGTAATCTTAGGATGGACCAACCTCTAACATCAGAGAAATCAAAATGCTCTGGCCAAGGATTACCCTCCTCTTCGGATCTTAAGAGCCTTGTAGGGTGCGTGCTTCCACTCCAATAAAAATCACTTGCCATAACTTCATGGGCGCTACCTTCTCTTCTTACAGCTTTTTGTCCTAATAAGGGCAAGCCATTACCCGCATCGAATCTACCTGGAATTTGATATGTGGATCCAGTTCTTTGTATGGGCGTATAATTTCTTACTACTAATTCCCCTGTTCGCCTATTGTATATACCTGTTAAGCCCCCACCCTTAGGATCATTTGTAGGAGGTAAATTGCGTATGAGTTCAAGAGAACGATCATCAAACCAATAATAATTAGAATTATTAAGGAGAGGAGAGTTTGAAGGAAGGCGACTGTTGCTTGAAGAGCTTAGACCAAAAAAACTCATCATCTTTCCATTATCGTCTTTATAATTAATAGGATTATTGGCACAATAAGTATAAGGGGAAGGAAACTGATGAGCAGGATCTGGGGAGAGGAAGCGCCGGGTATAAAAAGGGTCATATTGACGAGCATGATAATTGTAGAGCACGAGTTCTTGATCCCATTCTTGCCCTGTATAGAGATACCGAGAAAACGTTGTTGTATTAAATCCATTGAATAAGTTTCCAAAACAATCATAAGCGCATAAGCTTGAGGCTTGGTTTGTGCTTGCATTATAGACAAGACGTGTAGACCCGAGATGATCCTTGATAATAAAAGAGTTCTGTTGGGCATTCGGATCATAAAGGCTGATAATCCCTAAAGGACCATGGATGTAATAGGTTTGAGGGGTATTATGTTCATCATACTCTGCCAGTACTTGAGCGTCCTTGCCACGGACATACGTTATTGCAGAAGAACTACTGTTGGTTGAGAGGATCTTTTGAATGCGCTCGCCTTGACGATCATAAAGGAAATTATCGGAAGTTTGATCCGTGTCGGTCAGGTTAATCAGCAGCGGTCTTTGGGTGATAAGGTCACTTGCTATTTTCAGGGTGTAAGAAGGATTATTCTCACTGGAAGAGGTATAGGTCATTGAAGCCGTTAAGCCACTATCGGTATAGGTCAAGGTGGCAGTTGTATAAGTGTTTCGTTGGGCAGAAACGGTGGCTTGGCTTACTTGATTGGTACCTGCAGTATAGGTGAGGTTTGTGAGATAATTGCCATTGGCATCAAAAGTTCCATAGAGATTAACGTCCCCAAACCCGGCCCATGGTCCCCAGCCCGCTGGAGAAACGCTAGCCCCATAAAGACGTCCAAACGTGTCATAGGCATAAGAGATTTGATAATTCCACTGGGTATCTGTCTCATCAAAGTAGGTATAGTTGGTGAGCTGAATATTGCCATCTTGATAGGTGCCTTGAGTATTATCGCCTGTAGGATCATTGGTATAACACAGGGTCTCATTAAACAAAGGAGATAGATCTGGAATCACGGGCCCAGAAGAAGAGGGAGTTTGGTTCTCTGGGAGAGAAACTAAGAGAGTATTAATGTCTGTGAGTTGATTCAGGCTATTACCATAAGTGTAGGTATTGATAATGGGGCCTGTTGAAGCTTTGCCATCAAAGAAGATTTCAGCAGCAATTTGGTTGTTTGCATTATAGGTATAAAAAGCAAGAGAGTAAGACTCACTACTTTCTGTAGAAGGCATATAGGTGACTTGGTTAGGAAGACCTTGAAGATTGTAGCCATAGTTTACCGCAAAATTGCTAGGATAGGTGATTTGGAGCACCTTGCTTAGGCCATTATATGTATATTGGGTTGCATAACTTCCTGCCACAAAAGGACTGTCTTCTTGGAGGGGGATAATCTCTTGGGTGACTTTAATAACGCGTCCCCAAGAATCATACTGATAAAACTCTGCAGTCGAAGCAAGGGGAGTTGTATTCCCTGCAAGAAGAGGGAAGGTGAGCGTGTGAACGACTTTCCCTTGGGTTGTTGAGAGAAAGAGAGAGTCAGGAAGCTGATCATAGGTAATACTTTTCTGCACTTGAGCTTGAGCAGGTCTTGGTGTTGCAAGCATGAGCGTGTTTTGTTGGAAAGAGGCAACATCCCACGTTCCAGGGTAAAGGCCGACTTCAATGACTCTGTTAAGGGCATCATAGAGAGAGTATTGGATCATCCCCGCCGTTAATTGATCGGCGGTTTGAGAATATCTCAACCGACCAAAGATGTCTGTATAATAAACCGTGATGCCTTGATCAGGACTTAGGGTTTGAACCACTTGCCCAAGAGCATTCATTTGTTTTTGAATATAAAAGCTATCTTGATTCTCAACGCTTGTGTCAAAAAAGTTGGGCAAATATATTTGCTTTTGGTTCATGATCGGGCAAGAGGAGGTGCTATTGGAAGCCAAGCCATTACTTAAAGATGCGCCTGTTTGATAGCTGAGACTTTGCAAGATAGTATGATTATTTGCATCCACCGTTGCTTTGGCTTGCAGTCTCCCTGCAGTGTCGGCCCAAGAAGCTTGGGTCACAAGCCCCAGAGTTCCTATGCTTGTTTGTTGAGCTGCCATGGGCATGTAGGGAAAGCTATTGGGTGAAGTAAAGCTATTATCTTCCCCTGTCGCATTGGGGATTTGGATTTGAGAAGGGGGTAGCACACTGTAAAGTGCTTGAGGGAAGTAATCAGCATAATAGCTTTCAGAATAGCCAGGGTTTGAGAAAGTGGATCTTTTGAAGGTCACGCCTGATTTGCTGCTTTGCAGCTTCCGCGAGGTGGGATCGGTCTCATAGTAAATCCCTTGGTAAGCATAATTGGGATCCTGAGGAAGACAAAAGCTTGTGGGATCGACCCAAGAGGTAATACTACCTGTTAGCTCTCCTCCAGTAAGCCAGGTGCTTGTTGATTGCTGAGGATCCCGGGAGCTCACAAAATCACTCACAAACCCAAATTGACTAGCATTACTGGAAGAAGCAGGATCCTCTTGTTTGACCACAGGCACTGTTGAAACTACAGGCCGCTTCAGGCTATCATACAAAATCTCGGACACAATCAACTGAGCATTTCTTAAGGTTCCCATCTTCAAGCTCCTTAATTACTTTGTTGAGGCAGCACGACATCTGCCATTTGTTGGACCTGTCGAACCATATTCTCGCCATCCCGATAGGTTACTTGCAAATAAGGATCATTGATCAATATGATATCGCGACAACTCAACGCATTATCACCAGCTGTAAGGGTAAAGTTTCCGGTAGGCAACGCATCAAGATCTAAGGTTACAGCAAAGATTTGTTGTCCATCAGCATAGAAGTAAAGGACAGGATTCACCAACACGAATAACCAATTCCCTTGGGTTCCAGCAACCGTCACAGGATCAACACTAATGTCAGAGCCTGATAAACTAAATTGATTGTTATCTGCATCCCAACTGACAGTATAAGATCCCATACTAATGGTCGCTGAAGGAACACCAATACTAATTTGAGTAAAAGTAGTGGCGTCTTCCATCAAGGTTAAAGAGGTACCCGAAGAATAACTTGCGATAACCAAGCTTTGCGTTGCGCCACTCACATAAGGAGCTGTTACCAGCAATCCAGCAGTGTTATAAGTATAAATTGTGTACGTGTTTGTTTGAGTATTTTGGCCTATAACACTAATTTTATCGCCATTGATTATAGGAGCACTAGTTATCTCATCATCCACATTAATCTCTGCAATAAGTGCAAGGCTTGACGTGTAAAGGTTCAATTGTCCTCCGGGAAGCACAACGGCCACAATCCCATTGCCGGCAACAGGTTGAAAAACTGGTGTTTCAGGTAATATAATTTGTCCTAAAGAAGATAAATTAGTGTCGTAAGCATAAAGAGTGTTGGAGGTCCCAACAGCATAAAAATTCCCTAAAGCATCTATTGCAAGCGGTAAGGTTACATTATCTTTTAATGTGACAGGGAAGAATTGATTATCACTTACATTGCGATTGGTATCTACAAGCAAGATTAGAGCCCAAGGATCAAAACCATCCTTATTTAGAGTCACAAGAATTTGATTGTTTTCTATGCCTCCTGCTATAGGTTGTGTTGTGCAGGGGCCAAAATTATATGGCAAAATAGGAGTACATAAATATTGAGGAGTTGAAGGGTTAAGAAGAACTGTATAAAGGCTATTCTCATCAGAGACATACAGCAAGTTATTCTTTACTAACGAAACTGGAAATAGTCTCGTACCAGAATTTGCTTGCATAATAAGGGAACTACCATCAAGAGATACATTATATAAACCATAGACTTGGTTACTATCTTGCAAGACTCCGTAGCAAATGTTTTCCATGGTTGAAACGAGGGATTGGCCATTTGTTGAAATTTCAATTGTCATATTTTCTAAAACAGAATCAGGATATTGGATTAAGTCTTGATCAAAGATTGTAAACATTTTAATGTCTGTTGGATCAGAATTGCTTGTATAACATCCCCATGCAGCACCAGGATGAGCTGGAATTGGGGCAGGTAAACCTAAGGAAGTATTTCCTTCATCAAGTGAATAAGAATCGTCTTGAATATACCCTTGGATTTGGACTTGAATCCCGTAGCCATAGCTGATGTCTTCAGGAAGGGTAAAGCTGGCAGAAGTACCGCTGTCTAACATCAGAAGTCGATCGTTAACAGTTCCCTCGTTCCAAGGATTTAAGCCATCCCGGAAGTCAAAATAATACCCTGCACTACTATTAAGGCCTGCTGATAGTGTTATCAATGCATTAGGATCATTCGCATTAAAGCTATCCTCATTGCCAAACCTTGAATAATAAGGAATTGTAAGCTTAACAATATCAACTTCGTTAAGTTGTGTACCTTTGCGAACTACTCCTAAAGGCCGCTTCAGATTGTCATAAAGATAGCGAGTGTTAAACTCACGATCATCCAAGCTTGCTGTAGAGAGGAGCTGATTCGTAACCGAATCATAGCTATTCATTGCAAAGCTTGACTCCGTTGTAGGCATTAAAGAAATATTATCAATAAGAATGGTTCCACTTGAAAAGGAAATTCCAACGTCAATCGAAGTAATCGTCGAAAGAGTACTAAAATTAAGGGGGGAAAGATAAATTGTTACCCAGCTATTGCCTAAGGTTTCAGTTTGTGAAAGAAACGCTTCACCTCCATTCGCGCTCACCTGTATTGTCACAGCATTCTCGGCTGTTGTGCTAAAGAGCGTTAAGGTTAAGACCCAGTTACGGCTATCATCAAAAGTTGTACCTGATGGTGCATAAGAAAGCTGATAAGCCACACTATTAGAATTACTATCTAAGCTTAAACTGCGGTTACCTGTATAACTTTGAGGGGTGAAGGTTAAGGAAAGTGTTTCTTGGGATGTTTCACTTAGAGACCAAGGAGTGAGGTCCTCAAAAGATTCAAAGCCTGTGTAAAAAGCAACGCCTCCAGCAAGACCAGCATTGGTAAAGGTTGCGATATTTTTAAAGTATTGCTGGTCGTAAATTGAAAAAGTAGGAACACCAAGACTGCTCGTATTACTGAGAACAATGCCATTCGAGCTTACTTGATTGACAGAATCACCTTGAACCCACACTTTTGTAGAGCTGTATGTAGACGGAGTTAACCAAGGAAAATCAAATTGGCTTGTTTGAGGCGTACCATCAAGATTTCCTTGCCAAGTATAAGTAGAACTTGGGCACCAGATTGTGCCATTATTAAGAGAAGCCCAGGTTGTCACTTGAGAAGAGGTTACCTCCCATCCATCACCCCAAGTGGTATCAGGGGTCGCAAAGGAAGAGGGGGGCGTTATATTATCTAACTGCCAGGTCATGGTTTGGACTTGAGAGTTATATAAATTATAATCCACAAAAGCATAATAAGGATTAGTGGTATCTAGTTCACCTTGAACATATGCAATCACCCCAGGGAAAGATTGTGTGTAGGTGGCATTCAGCGTTGTGTTATTATCAAGCAAAGAGTAATTATAAGTGAGCCTTGCTAAAGGGAGAGCCGTATTTAAGGGGTTACTTAAGCTAAACCATAGAAGGAAATTTTCCTCAACTGTTGTTGGTGTCCAAGGCCCATAACGATTTGGATAATCATAGAATGTATAACTATAATTTAAAGTCGCACAATTATTCGTTAGAGCCTCTGTAATATCTGCATAAGTCGTAATACTGGGAGATGAATAAGTGACCGTTAGTGTTGGTACGACACCAACAACTTGTTGAAGACTGAGTTGAGATCCTATTGTACGATTATAGATAGTTTTACTAAACCCATAATAAAATGTTTGGGTGCGAGCAACTTCATAGCCCGTAAGAGGTTGGTTACCACCTTGACTGATAAGAGTGCGTTCACAATAGAGTTGCCCTGACATAAGACTAGGATACTGACCCGCATTGGTTTGACTGCTATTGCTGGTACTAAAGGTGTCCGTGGAAATTGCTGGATCATAAGGAAGTTCTCCATAAGGGCTGTCAGCATAATAAAGTCCCCCATTATAGAAATAATACTCCTTCCAGCCAAATTGCTCTGCAGAGTTTATATAAGTGTCAGCGCCTTGAGCAACATGAACTTGATTATAGCGGGCCGTGTTCATCGTTCGATCATAAGCAGCCAACTGAGGCATGAATTGAAAGAAAGTATTGTTAGTTTGATATCCATCAGCCACAGCGACTTTATTAATAATATAGTCTTTAACTTGGCCTTCAAGGGCTTCATCCTTAGCCATAAAGAGACCAAACTCAAGAGCTTGATCTATATTTTCTTGGTAATAATCATAGTCATCCCAGCTTTTATAAAATGTACCTAAGAATCCAAGGACTCCTCCCCAAGGGGCTGTCAATAAAGGGCTGCCATAATCATCTTCTGTTTCACAATAAGAATCAATTTGGTATGAAATACTTGTGACTTGTTCGTTAGTGCTAGCAAGGTAAACAGGAAACTGATCATTGTCGTCACTATACGTATCTGTGTACTGATCCGGGATGCTAGTTAAAGGCATATTTGTAGCTTGAATAACTTGCCCATTATTCAAAAAAACCACTTGATCTGAGCACATGTAATAATAACTGCCAGTATTATCAAGGATTTCTATATAACCATAAGGAATGCAATAATTTCCTACAGAAAAAGTACTACTTGTAAGACCTACATTCCAGGTTTCAGAAGGTCCGTCAATCGGAGGGCAATTAAGATATAGAACATTACTAGGCGCTGGTAAATTTATGCTATTCCACTGATAGGAACTATATATTCCTGGAGCGCTGTTTGAAAACCATTGATTATAAAATAAGCTAGGCGTTGTATACGATTGTCCACACAGGATAAAACTACCTATCCCTCCATTTGAATAATTGTCCATGGAGCGTTTAATGAGATAATTTACTAAAAAATTTTGTCCAATTCCTTCAGCCTGCTGAGCTAAAAAATCAAAAATTCCTGATACAGCTTCTGCTGTTGCTTCTGTAAATATCGAAGCACTTGCAGTTCCTACAATTATTGAGGCCAGGCTTGCTAGAGGCATCGTAAGAATGTTTAAAACTTGTCCTAAGCCTGCAAATACACTTCCCAATGGTGCCAAAAATATAAGAACCAATCCAGCAATTTGAATGCTAAAGCAAACAATAGCAATGATCTCATCAGTGTCTGTTGTTGAACCCAGAGTAGTACCAATATCATCTGCCTGTATCCAAGTTTGAGATGTTGGATCATATTGATAGAAAGTAAAGGTAATATCAGTTGTGCCTTGAGCTGCAATTGTCATGTCGGGTAAAGCTAAATTTCCCCAAAAAGTGTCATTACTCTTGTTACTGGTAAGCTGTTGACTTTCCCATCCAACATTTCCATATGTGTCCTCACTTGCATCGGGGCTTGCTATATACCGGAAGACACTTTTTTCATCTGAAGCTGTATAATAAAGATTATCTGCAACGGATGAGAAATTTCCTTGTCCGATCCAAGGAAAAAAGAGATTCTCAGTATCCGTTAGTTGAAAAGACCAATTGCCATTTTGTTCAATCTTTTGATATGTAAGGTCAAAATTATCGTCCCAACTAACAATTAAAGGCATACTAAAAGAATTATTTATGTCTCCATAATTGTTAATTAAAGCGTTTACAACGATGTATCCATTAGCTGGAGTAGCTTGTAAGTAAAGAACAGTCTGATAACCTTCTGTTAGAAAAATTACATCATTAAATATTCCAGAAAATTGAACCCAAGGATTAGAGACATTAACAGGATTGTAATTAAATATAAAATAAGTGGCATTCTCAGAAGATAAAAATGAGCTAACAATAATAAAAATACTGTTTCCTAAAATCGTTGAAGCTGAATTATATTGTTGTGAAGAAGAGGTGCTAGAAGACAAAGTTGTGTTATCAACTGTTGTTACATCCCAACTTTGACCATTCCATCCAAAAGCATACAGATTAAGTGCCACCTTATCTAAAATGGAAATAATATTGTTACCAATGGTTACTTCGACACGGTTACTCATATCACTCTCGTTATCTGGTAACTTTGTAAGATATTCTCCAGCATTGATATTATAAGAGTAAGAATTAGATTGCCATTGTCCCGGGAGATTAGGATTACGATTAAAAATTTTTACAAATCCTTGAAAATCTGAAGAAGAGGAAGTAATGAGTACGCAAAAGAAACCTGTACCTGTGGTAATAACCTGGTAATCCTCTATAGGATTGGCTTCCCAATCGTAGATTGCAAAGGTTTCTGAAGAACTTGGTAAAACAGAGACCCATTTTCCAAGCCATTCATAGACGACAATACACATCTGATAGTTGTCATTATACTTATTTTCACTGTACCACCTTATCACTAAGTATCCATCTGGTCCCCAAAAGGGACGTGGGCAAGTCCAGGTGATGCCTGAAGTCGTAGGAGGTGTAATTTGAGTTAAGTCAAGCTGATTTTGCCATTGCGTATCAAAGTCAGAACCAATCTCACTATAATTCTGAGAAACTTCAGCATAAGAGTACCACGTAAGCGCACCTTCAGGAGATTGAATGTTTTTTAAGTGTCCAAAAAGTTGATTGTAAATATTACCAGAAGCATCTTGATAAGGCTCCAAAGTATACCCCGTTGCAAAGCCGGACCCATCTAAAGCTCCATTCAACATCGTCATAATATTGAAATCAGTACTATTAAAATAAGCTTGAAAACCATCATTGTTGTTTTCAGCTGTTGTATTCCCATAGCCCCAATAATCAAAGGTATGAGGAGGGGTGACTTCATATCCATCAGGCGTAGTTACTGTAATGCTGGTCAATAAGCGCTTATTCATCATAGAAGAGTTAAAAGTATTATCAGTAGAAGCAGAAAAGCTGAAGTTATCCCATAAGAAACCATAGCCAAAAGTAATGATATTCTGCAGCTGACCAAGTTCATCATACAGTTGAGCTGAGGATAGATACTGTGTCTCAATGCGGTCTTGATAAGCATTGGTAATAGTGCCATCGGTTTCATAATTTGATCGTAAAGGTGGGTATTCCCAGGTTCCTTTTTCTTGGTAAAAGAGTTGAAGTGATTGACCGCCAACCACATTAATACTTACTAAGTAACTTGAAACATCATACATTAAACCTTGGCTATTTTTGCCTACGTTGAGACTGCTTTTGCTATAAGTATAGTTAACTTGTTGTCCATAAATGTTGGTCTTAGAAGCAAGATTCCAGATACGCACATACTGAGATTGATTAGAAGAATCTGACTGAATCGAAGTTCCAACCCAGAGGTTAGGGCCTTGCCCATTCATACTTTGCCAGTTTACACCATATTGCGTGTGATCAGTAGTATCGCTGCCATAAGTATATGTTATACCGTCGCTGTCAACAATGGTCCAAATTTCCGCTGTGGTCTGGTAGTTAATCTGTAATAAACTATTAACGGCAGTGACAAAGGTAAGGTTATATCCGCCCTCACCATCTGAAACATAAGAAGTCATGATGAGTTTTTGACCATTTAGAAGAAAAGTGTCATAAATAGAGCCATTTCCTAAACGTGTAATTGAGGGCGTTGTTAAAGACCATCCTAGGCCTAAGGTGCCAGTTGGTGCATCTTGGTTCCAGGTTCTTATAAGAGGAGGAAGCCCGAGTGTTGAATATTGGATCCCAAAAGTCTCGCCAAAACCATTAGGTCCTGATAAAGAAGCAAGCGTTAAAGGGATGTAAAGTTTGCCCGTTGAGAGGTCAACGCCTTGAATATTTTTAGCCAAAACAATCTCCCCATAAGTAATACTATATTTTTATTTTTTCTTATTATTATTAAAAAATAATTAATTTTAGTCATCTTAAAATTAAGCTGTCAACAAATGAAACTAAAGACCTTGGCATTAAAATGGGTGAGCCTTACTTTAAGTTTAAAGACATTACTCAAAAGTTTGATGTAAAGATCTTCTCCTCTAATTTTTCTCTTTATGGAGATATTTCTAACAGAATTAAGAAGCGTCTTCTTTCAGTGATGGGCGCTTTTGGAGAATTCGAGAGAGCTCTAATAAGGGAACGTCAATTAGAAGGGATTTACTTAGCAAAACAGAAGGGTCTTTATAAAGGGAGAAAAAAGAAACTTTCGGATGAGGCTATTTCAGAACTCAAAGAAAAGATTTCTCAAGGACAAAGTAAGTCAGTGGTAGAGAAAGAGTTTAATATTAGTCGAGAGACTTTGTATCAATATTTGAAGTACTACTAATTCCCTCATCACATGTTTCACATCTACATCTCAATTATGTTCAAAATTTGAAAAAGTCTCTTATTTCCTTACCTAAGTTGTAATCTAACCACAAACTTGCAACACATTTTTAATTGGAGGATGGACAGGGTGAAGACTAATTTATATTGTGAGGTTAGTTTCATTAGAACTCTATTTTTCCTTAATTTTGGTAAGTTTAGATTTTACCCTCAAAAAATGAAGTGAGTCTTCTGAAAGATTCGTTTTTATTATATCCAAAGCCTGCTGAAAATAACTTACAGATTTATTGAATAAGATTGCTTTTTGAGAAGGAGAAATCTTATGAATATCTCTAAATTTTTTTGAGTATATGTCACCCAGAATTTCTAAGTTAATATAACTCTAGTGCCTGATTCAATGCTTTCTCTGAATCTTTAGGATAACCTTCTACTTCACCATTTTTATATTTAATGGCAAGTTGGTATTTTTCCTCCATATCATTATTAAAAGTGGATGCCTGAGATAAGTTAGAACAAGAGAAAAAAATTATGAGAGAATATCTGAAGATTTTCATTAGCATTTCCTTCTTGAATAAGAATATACATAATAACTTAATTATTTTAAGAGGAAAATACCCTAAAGCTGATTTTTAAGTTTTATTAGAAATCTAATCTCAAAATCCTCCTGAAAAGTATGAAAAACGGTGGTTTTCTTGGATATTTTCTCGTTCGCATAATTTATCTTATGGAAAATAGTAACTGATAAATATCTAAATTTTATATGTTTTTTTACATAAAAATATGAAAACTCATTCACCGTCTTCTGTATAGAGGTATATAGAAGCTCTAGGGTTTCTAAATCCCCTAGAGCCAGTAAGATAATACTTATTTTATGCCATACATCGCAAATTCTGCATATTTGATAATAAAATCATAAGTTAAATGTCCGTGTCCTTGAACAACCACTTTAGGACCACAATGTCCCCACGATGGCCCCCAGCTATTCTTAAATTCAAATGTTTTTTTACCATCGTTATCATTATACCCATAGATCATAATGGCATGCCAACCCTTATTTTTAGGCGCATCACCAACTTCTTTAAACCAATTTTCTACTTCTTTTCTCTGAATTCGATCTGCTGTCCCTGTATACCACACAGAACCTATAACTGGTACAGAAACAACAACTGGGTAATTGTTTGCAATTGCGAGCTTAAGGCTCATTATATGGGGATGATTTTTATCATCATTAAATGTTGGTTCTGTAGAAGCACTCATTTCATGTTTCAAGAGAGCGATAACCTCTTCTCTATTTTTTTGAAATAAGGGATAAACTGCAGAGAACTTATAATGAGGTTTGTCCGTAATTGAAGGTGGATTTGGATAACAAACATGTTGGTCACTATAGGGCCAATATTGTGCTTCAACTACTCCTGTATCTCTGGCAACGCTCATGGCCGTTACTAAATCTAATCCTGGCTTACAGTCATCAGTAGTCTCTGCAACATGCGTAAGATGCCCTTCTGAAAGTTTGCGATCAACATTTGGATAAAGTGTCCACTCTAAGCACGCAACCGTAGCAAAACTTACACATGTTGATAACTCACCCTGCATATACCCTTTTTCCCTATCTTTATAACGATGATGAGAAGGTGTGTTTCCTATTGTTATAGCTATTGGTAAGGGTTTAGGCAGTATAGATGTAATATTAATAGCTAAGCTGGGATAAAGTGACTCAAGGTTATAAAGAGATAATGGTTGTTCAGGGCTTTCCTTGAGGAATGGTTGATGCAACTTATATATTTCTTGCATTTTATCAATGTGAGAATCTAAGCTTAGGAAGGAGGTGGAAACTCCATCTTGTTGACAATCACCTTGTTCAAGTTCAGCTGAAGTTGTTAAAGGCAGATTAATGTCTGTATCTTCTTTAGATAAAACCGACGCACACAAAATACTAGGGTTTGATAATAAAACTGATAAACTTAAAAAAATAAATCTAGAAACATATATAGTTTTTTCATAGTTCCTCCTATAGATTTTACTCTTAAAACTTATAATAGAACTTTTTTTTAGACAATCTCATATATGTTTGTTGTTACATCTAATTATAATTAGATATTATGAAATATATTGTCCAAAATAATAGAAATTTATTTAAGAAAATTTTACCATACTTACTTCCCTATGTGGGTTTTTTGCCTAAAGCCGCGAAATTTTTGGTAGCATAGCTGAAGTCGTTGCTACACTTTGTTTTGCGAAGAAAAATTGATTTCCTGAGAACTTAGAAGCATTTGAATAAATGGTGGTTTCATAGATTCCTTTTAGCACATTTTCACATAGGGTGATAAGGGGATTTATCACTCCTATATTCTGTCTCTATTATTTTAATTATGCGAAGGATGTATTGCACAAAATCACTTGCAATCTCTTCTCGGTAATCATTCCTGAGATTTAAGTCTTTTTAATTTAATTTTCAGAAGTCAAATCTCCTATAAGTTATCCATAGTTAAAACATTATTTAAAAAGTATTCCTTAAAAAGATCTTCTCCTAGCATAATTTTTAAGATCTCTTTATAAAACTCCAATTCTCTAATAATATCTCTCTTGTACGGATGTTTCGGAAAATTGGCACATTTGTAACAATCACAAGATATACCATCCAAAAATAAAGTTATATTCCTCCAATTTACCCAATTTCTTCCATGACTACCACTTACTATATTAGCCTCGTGAGTTACATCATGTAGATGTGCAAAAGCATTTCCCATCATGGAAAATTCTTTCACTTTGCCTTCTACCTCCCAAAAAAACTTAATAATTTTAAAAAAATCTGGATCATTCATATCATGACGGTTTACATAGTTATTAGCTTCTTGCATGAACCCTAAATAATGACGGATCATTGTTAAATGATGCTCTACTGAAAGTGCAATATTTTGATCTTTAAAGAATATTCCTCTGCTATCTGAAGCACCTCCTAATACATCATGAATCATCTTCAGAAATTTTAAAATCTCTTCACTCGTAATAACAGAATTTTGAATAATTGTTCTTACATCATCAGTGCTTTTATCTTTTTCTTTTTTAGTTTGTTCATTATTTTTTGGTTTTCTTATTTTTTCCCATTTATCCTGCCATATTTTTATAATTTCTGGATCTATAATGCCTATTTCTTGTAATTTAGCTTCAAGATATTTAAAGGTAGTAGCATCATTAAAAACAGTACCTCCTCGATCATCTTTTTCAGTTAATTTCTTTAAAGAATATCTTACTTCTTCGCTTGTTAAAATTTTAATACCATCTAATGTCTTTAGTAACTCTTTTGATTTTTCTTCATGTTCTTCTTCTTTATTGCCTAAAAACCCATTAATTTTTATAGCCTTATATGCTTCTTTTAATTTTTTCTTTGTCGTTTTAGAAAGAGGTAAATTGTCGACATTTGCAGTAAATTCTTCTTGTTTGGTGTTCTCATCAATAGGCCGTTTTCTTTCAATGACTGCTTTCACTAATAATAGGCTATCTTTTGGATTTATATATAAATCAGCCGTATTTATTAATTCTTCTTTATCATCAATTGTAAGATAAAGAGGATAGAGCATAGACATAAGCTTATCCACGCCTCTTCCTTCAATGGGTTTTATGTTAGTTTGTGGCGTCTTATAAAAATTTTGCAATGAAGACAAATTTTTTGGAAAAGCATCAAGTGTATTCTTAGCAAAATCGAAAGTTTCACTAAAATCTTTGAGTATAAGTAAAACTATGCTTCTTTCTTCCTCTAAAGCCTTAACTAATCTTCTTTGAAATGAGAGCCCATGTTGGCCTGAATCACGTAGTCTTTTTAAATTATCCCAGAAATTTGAATTTAAGCTTGCAATAGTGGGCGAAAGATTTTTAGAGATTTCACCTAAAATATCCATAAGTCTTAAAATAACATGTATGGATGGAATGCACTTAAAATCAAAATTCTCAAAGGTTCTTATGATTTTATGTAAATATGCTGTATCTGCTCCATAATTGCTTAATAGTGATATAGATGGGAAAGAGGGGGTATCATCAGTTATTTCAATTGAGGCATCCTCTCCTAAAGCTTCTTTTATTTCTAATATTATAAATTTTTCTATACGATCTATAAAATATTCGGACTCTTCAACGATCATAGGTAAGGCTTCATGTAAAATCTGTCTATTTTGTGGTAAAAATAAAACATCTTTAAATATGGGAGAAGTTGCATGCACACTTACTAGCCCCAGATTTCTCAACATCATCCAAGGAACCAGTGCATGAGCCGAATGATTGCGATTTGAGAGAAGCTTTTTTTTCTTAGAAACAAAGCTTGATAAATCTAAAGTTTGGAATTTATATGGAACATTCTCATTTATACATAATAAACTATTTAATGTTGTAATTAATTCATCTTCTTCAGTCTTTGTATTAGGAGTTTTTAATTTCCTAATTTTTTCTATCATAGGAAGTGTTACTCGCAAATGTTCACTAATATCAAAATAACTTCGAAAAATTTTCAGATTCTTCAAATGCTGCCTGAAATTATCTATATTCTCTTGCATTGTGGCATTATTATTTTGTTGCATAATTTTGAGAATTTCATAAATAGATGAAAACATTAGAGGAGGAAGTCCTACAAATAACTCCTCATCATCGGGAACCCACTCAAAAAGCGGCCTGCTACATACTTTTAAATCTAACGACGGAGATATTTCTTGAATTATTTCGATAGCTTCAAATGCATCCCTTTCATCCTCGTGACTTAATCTGCTTTCCTCGTAAAGTATATAGCGGGCAACATGTTCAATAAAACAATTTCGAGTAAATAATAGTAAGTTTGAAGCAGGTATGGTGTTGATTAATACACTTATATAATTTTCTAGTTCATTTACCATATTATCAAAAATACTCAAATGATAACGGAGGTGATAAGATAGTCTTGATGATGATTCTATTTCCGATAAAAACTGTTGTGGTATATTAAATTTGAGTTTCAAAGTTTCAGTATTTGGAACAGTTTCTTCAAACGATACCTCATGATTATCATACAAAATGTGCTTGTTTTTCTGAGAAAGTTCATCATTAAAATGATTAAAAGATAAACTTGAAAAGCATTTAAATGAACATTCTAAGAATAAAATTAATGTTATAAATAATATTTTCCAATGCATTTTTTATATCCCCCTACATTTTCTAAATGTATTAAAAATTAGAGAAATCTACTTAAGTAGAAAATTTATATCGTCATTCATAATCCATTGTTGACTCTATACCTTCCATTTTAGATGTAGAAGAGAAATCAATTGAAGCTGAATCTTCTGGTTGAAGTAATTTTACTTCTGCCAAGGTAGAAAGGCTTGAAGATCCATGTTGAGACGTTAGCGGTAAATCTATAACAGGAGTTTCTTGCAATTTCATTTTCTTATATAACACTGGGGTTCCAAATTCAGAATTGTTGTCAATGTCTCCAGTTATGTCACTTACATCTAATTCATCGGTAGTTATTGAGCCTCTTTTACGTTTCTTAATAATTTTTGTGTTATCTTTTATAAATACAACTTCAAAATTAAACCCTTCTTTTTCGATAATTTTTCTAGTTTGATCTATTCCCCAAAGCCGTTGCTTATTAAATTTTGTAGTTTCAGATCCATCTTTTACGATAGCTTGTACAATTGTAATATTTTTCCGGTCTTTTTGGGAAAGAACCCCCTTATGCTTTTTAGCGAAGGATGGATGTTTTTCTAAAAAGGCTAACGCTTGTTCAAATAAACCTTTTATAAATTCAATATTTTCTGCTTTGATTTTTCCAGTTTTCTGCTCAGCATCGCTTATTATAGTGCCATGTAAAATCAGATCTTCTATAGCATCAAAACACCTAAATAATGCATCTTCATATGATTCAAAACGAGCTATTAACGGTTTTATAGTTATATCTTCTGCTATTTTCTTTATTAATTTCCTTACTCCTTTATTTACATTTAGGATCTTTTTATAAACCATACTATTGAATTCATCGGATTTCTCTTTTTTTGTTCTACTTTCTATTGAACCCAGAAATTCTTTTCTTATGTCCTTAAATTTATCTTTAAAAGTTGAACTCCAGGCCTGTTCTGTGTGTTTAACATTTTTAGGATTTTTAGGATCAGGGCTTGTTTTTATTGGGAGCTTAATATGCTCCTTGTAAAAATCTTGCAATATCCCCGTAATTAATAAGCCAGGTAAAATCCATCTATCTAGGTTTTGACCCAAAAATAAAGCACATCTCTCAGCTTGTGTGCGATGATGATCAAATTCTCTTGCATTCTCTCTTTTTACATGAATCAAATAATATTTTTTATCAGCACGTTGCATAAAAATATCTGAAAATTCAAATTGATTTCCTGTTCCTCCAAGTCGAGCATTTTCACGATCAAGCAGAATTGCTTCAGCAATTGGTTTGCCGGAACCTATTTGTGCCTTCATTGTTTCTATTATAGATTTATTATATGCTAATTCTTTATAATCTTTATTTTGAGTTTCACCTTGTTCAGTTATATCAATCTCATAATCTGGCAGAAATAAATCTTCTTGCTTAACTGTTATTGCATCGATTCTTTTACGAATTGCTCGAAATCTTGTAGATTGTATTCGATACCATGAACCTCGATCAAACCAATAAAAATCTTTGCCAGACTGAATAGGTAAGGAACGTATCAGTTGGAGCGGATTATATTTTTGACCTCCAATTACTATTGTGGTTAATGGATCCTTTCTAATTTTTGTTAAGATTGACGAAATATCACTTTCCCCTCTTGCACGAAACCAGAAAGACCAATGCAAGTACAACAATTGATCCTTATCGAAGTATTTCTTCCAATTATTCTTAAGCAAGGTATCAAGTTTAATTTTATTTTCACCTACAACGGGTTCGTCTAAAAAAGGTGTAAAATCCTTGTGAATAGCACTTTCTGAATAATGTTTATAAGCTTCTCTAGCAACTTCATACATAGATTGGCTATCATCAAACCCTTTTTGACCTTTGGTAGCTAAATGGAATTTCAAAAAATCGTCACCATCCAAAAGTGCATTGCCCCAATTTTTAACCGGCTTGAGTCTTACTTTTTCAAGGCCATCACTAGCTGGATCGATGTCAAAATCCCTAACTGCTCCTAAACCCTTTTGTTGTTTTCCACTACCTCTTATGGGTTTTGCTTGTCGGTGAGTTTCTGTAACAACTTCTTTAATGCTAGTAAGTTCATTATCTTTCTCTTCTAAAGTCGAAGCTACACCAATTGATGCTACTATTTTTAAGCCAAACCATGGAACTATGGTCGTGGTATTTAAAAGGGAAGGCCACGTTCCTAAAAGATAAGCTAACATTTTATTTGGTTCCCCTAATACCGGAAATAATAACATTGAAGCCCTATATTCAAGTTCTTCATCACTATCTTCCTCGGAACTAAAGGAGGATACGTCATCATCACTTTCGTTTTCGTAGATACTACTTTCAATGCTAGATGAAAATTCTCCCTCCTCTTCAATATCCTCTAGAACACCATTAACTCTATTAGAACTTTCTTCTGATAAAAGAGTTTTTGTTAAGAAAGCTGATCTCAATATAGGTTTTCTACAATTTACCTGAACTATGAAATGTTCTGGATAATCATCTGTTGCAGGAAAAGATTTACTCTCCATGGAACGTGTCTTTGTTGATTTTGTATTAATATGAACAAATGGTCGAACGGCTTCAGGAATTCTATCATCTTCTTCATTTTCACAGGTAACCAACGACTTATCCAAAAGAGCAAGTGTGTAAGACGTAGGAGTTTTATTTGTGCATTTATAATCACTTAATTTAAATTCTGTTGCTGAACAATTTATGGATAAAAGAAAAATAAAAAAACTATATATAAAATTCAAACCTTATTTCCCCTCTTAATTTTCTAACTTAGCTTCCTTTAAACTTTTAATTTTTTTGTTTTTTAGAATTTAACAAAAAATATTCATCAATATTTACAAGGGAAGTTATTAATATCCATGAGTAAAAATTACTTAGGTAGAATTCTGGTTACCTTCTTATTGTTATTCAAATTATTAATTCTTGATACCGAAAATATCTGAGATTTGTATCTTTAAAAAAACTTCTGGTAAATGGTGATTCGATAGCCTCGCAATAATCTCAAATAAAAGATTCCATCCTGCTATTTGAGAGAGGATTTCTTCTTCTGATATTTCTTCAGGAATTTGAATTGTTCTTTTAGAAAACTCTCTAGGAATTTTATACCAGTTAGAAGGCTGATGGATCCATTTTTAATGAACATCCTAAACCAACAATATGATGAAAAGCATCCATAATGATATCACCGCATGCTCGCACTATGGGATCTCGTATCCAGCCTTGATAAGATTGTGAATCTGGCATCTTATCCAAAATTAGGAGCATATCTTCCATCAGTAGAGTTCCCTGGCATGCGTGATCTTGCTTCTTGAGGAGAAAGATGAATGGTATCTAGTTGTGAGACATACCATAACTGTTGTGCCATCCTATGAATTTGACTGTCTTTATGAGCATCTTGAAAACTTTCACAAACAAGCTTGTAAAAATCTCTATTATATTGTTCTCGCGCGATAGTTTCCCAGAAATGGCGCAAACGATTGGGCTCAATTAATCCTGATTCATGAGACTTTTCTAAAATATATTGGCTAAGTTTTTTTGCTTTCTCACTATTCCACTTTTTCTCTTGATATTCTGACAACTCAAATGGACTTTTAAGATCTGAAAAATCAGGATCCAAATGTTTGATAAGGTCAAACATATAATAAGCTCCATCTTTGATAACTTGAAAACGTTGCGACTCGACACGCTTTTTAAGATTCCTGTATTGTTTTTGCACTTTGTCATAAGAATTATGTTTAGAATTATTTTTAAGCCATTGACTTAAGTGCTGAATTTCTCGGATATCACTTGGATTTATGTCTTTATTTAATGGATCTTCTGAAGAATTATTAGCAAAGATTTTTAAGTATTTTATAATTATATCTGAAAATTCTAAGGCGGCTTCAGTTTGAGTGGGAGTCCCGTTTATTTTTCCTCTAATTCTTTCTTGTAAGACTGGTATAAAGAAATCCAAAGCCCCATCCCGCGCAAATTCTTGAACAAATTTTGCACCAATCCCATAGATTCCATACAGGCTTTAACTTTACTAATCACCTGATCTTGCAGCCATTTTATTAAATCTATGAAGCCTTCAATATTATTAGAGATCTTATATTTTTTATAGTAAGTATTGAAGAGAAGAGTTATAGAAAGTTCTTTCTTAGAAACATCTATTCCTAATATAACTTCATCCATCTTTTTTCCCCTCTTATATACTGGATATGATTGTTTTAGTTTTTAGTTCGTCATGTGAATACAGAATAAGGCAGAATCCCTTTTCTTAAGATACTGTCCAGCTTTAGACCAATAGGAAGGGGGTTCTAATCAGAACCACAGTTTCAAGATCTCGTTGCAACTTCAGAGCCCCCGCTTCCATCCTATAAGGATTAGCTACTCTCCTTTAGGCTCTTCAGCAACATACATGTTGCAAATTTGAGTTAAGATTACAATTTAGGCAAAGAAACATGATTGTCTTTTTACGAAATATGTATGAATGCAGTTTAAAATAATTTTATTGGAATAATTTCTAATCTATTATTAAGTATTAAGGTACACATTATGCTTTTATACAGTGCAAATAGTCATCTTTTCCATAATCAATGATCTTTTGTTCTCTTGTAAGAAGAGGGATGCCAAGTACTCGAGCAGTTGCAACAATGAACCTATCAGCTGAATCCCCATGAAACCCGCCAGGAAGGGAAGCGCTCTCAACAGTAATTTCTGGAGTAAGTGGATATAATGTAATTCCTGGTGCTTCCAAGCTTCTTTTGATCCAAGTCAGGCACGGCTGATTTAATAATATTCTTTCTCGAGCATGGAGCATACTTATTTCCCAGAGAGAAATTGCGCTTATAGCAATTGAGCCATCAATAATGCTCGTTTCTATAATTTTTCTTGCTTCTAGTGAAAGCTCATTTTCATCGTTCATGAGCCATAGAAAGACATGAGTATCTAATATTAATTGTATATTAAGATGATTCTGCATCCCAACTTTCCTCCATTGAATTAATGATATCCTCTTTAACTTTTAGAGATTTTTTCATGTAACCAAAAAGAGAGGGGCCGTATCTGTATAAGGAACGAGCTTGGCAACAGGAATGCCGCGTTTAGTGATAATAATAGTTTCATGCTTTTGCTCGGTCAAGTCCATGAGCTTTAAGCACTTAGCTTTAAATTCGCCTGCACCGATGTGGAGCATTTTATTCTCCATGGTTATGTAGAAATATTCAACTAGATAGTTGACAAATGATTTCTTTTATATGATACTCAACCCCATGGTTGAATATAAAATGCAGTATTTGGATAATATTTTTCATGCTCTGGCTGATCCCACACGCCGCCAGCTATTACATTTCATGAGTAAAAGTTCTCTTTGTAATGTAACTCAATTAGCTGAGCCTTTTTCTATGTCATTAAATGCAATTTCTAAACACTTAAAGGTGCTAGAACATGCGGGCTTAATAAAACGACAGAAAAAAGGACGCATGCACTACTTGACATTTAACCAGCAACCACTTGAAGAAGCAGCTGAGCTGATTAATCAACTCAAACAACATTGGGAAGCAAGGCTTGATTCTTTAGAGAATTATTTTACATCTAAAAATCAGGAGAATAACCATGACTCAACAACCACTTGTTCTCAAAAGATTGATTAGTGCCACGTGTCAGGAAGTATTTGTTGCTTGGAGTAAGCCTGAAATTATGAAACAGTGGTTATTCCCTTTACGATCTGGCTGGAAAGCAACTGCAGTCAATGATTTTAAAGTAGGCGGGTACTATCAACAAGATATGATAGCCGAAGATGGTACTCTTTATTCTCACACGGGTATCTATAAAGAAATCATCCCCAATCAAAAAATTGTATTTACTTGGAATTCTGACAGTGTCAAGGATACCTTAGTGACTATTCAACTACGTGCAATCAATAACCAAACAGAGATTACCTTAACTCATGACCTACTGCCTAATGAAGAACAATATGAAAATCATCAGGGAGGATGGAAAGAGTGTATAAATCATTTAGAGCAATTTTTATTAAGAGAGAGTTATCATTGTACAGTAACTTATCAAGTCTCTCCAGAAAAGGTTTATCAATCTCTTACGAAAGCAGAAGGTCTCAAAAATTGGTGGACACAGGATTGCAAAATTAGCCTTGCAGAGATAGGTAGCAAATCTACCTTTCGTTTTGGGTCTACTTATAAAGCGATGGAAATTAAAGAATTGATCCCCAATGAAAAGATTGACTGGAAATGTGTTGAACATAGTTATTCAGATCAAAATTTTACGAAAAGTGATGAGTGGGTGGATACAGAAATTGTTTTCTATCTAACAAAAGGTTTAAACGGCAATACAACAGAATTGAATTTTATACATAAAGGATTAACCAAAGAACTGGAATGTTTTGATCTTTGCCAAAAAGGGTGGAACTACTTCCTCAAAGAGAGCTTAAAAGCCTATTTAGAGACAGGCAAAGGGAAGCCTTATTGCTAAAGGCTTCTCAAAAAGGATAAATTATTTTGTATCTTATAGAGCAAAGACGTACAAATTTCATATTGCCTAAGGGGTTGCGAGATTCAACTTTTTAAGAATTTTAAGCTTAATTATTACAATTAATTTTTTCTTGAATTCTTACAATATGAGGGGAATCTTTGGGGAAGTGATTTTTTACGATTTCTAAAGCTTGATTTAGGTAGTCTTTAGCTTTTTCTTTATACTGTTCAGATTGTTTTATTTCAGCTGTTTGCAGAGATTTTTTTAAATAGATTTCTGCTAAATTTTCTAAAGCTTTATAATATTCAGGATGCTTATTTTGTTTAAATGCTTTCAAAGCCTTACTAATAAAATTCTCAGCAATTTCAATATAATCTTCTTGAAGAAAAACCTGCCCTAGATTCCTTATAACACGAGCAGTTACAATGTGATCCTCCCCATAATTTCTCGCGCATGTAACAAAACTTTTTTCAAGTAAATTTTTAGCCATCTCATGATTTTCAAGTTCTCTATAAACAATCCCTAAATATACTAAAGCCTTAGTAGCACCAATATGATTTTCAGGAACATGCTCTTTATAAATTTTTAGGCTTTCTTCAAGAAAGCTCTTAGCTTTTTCCAGATTTCCAAGTTCCTTATGAACAATCCCTAAATATGTTAAAGCCCGAGCAATGCCGACATGATTTTGAGAAAAATGTTCTTTATAAATTTTAAGACTTTGTTCGAGTAAACTTTTAGCTTTTTTATGATTTCCAAGCCCTCTGTAAATAATCCCCAGATACGCCAAAGCTCGAGCAATGCCGACATGATTTTGAGAAAAATGTTCTTTATAAATTTTAAGACTTTGTTCAAGCAAAATTTTTGCCTTTTCATAATCTGCCAATTCTTTATAAACCATTCCTAGATACGCTAAAGCTCGACCAGATCCCACATAGTTTTCGGGAAAACCTTGCTTATAGATTATAAGACTTTCTTCAAGTAATTTTTTGGCCTGCTCATGATTTCCTAAATCCTTATAAACAATTCCTAGATATTCTAAAGTTCGTCCAACTCCGGCATAATCTTTCAAAGAATGATTTCTGTAATTTAAGAGACTCTCTTCCAAGAAATCTTTAGCTTTTTCATATTCACGTAATTCTCTATAAACGATGCCAAGATATGTTAAGGCGCGAGTAGCGCTAACATAATTTTCTTTATAATTTTTATTTATATTCTTGAGGCCTTTTTCGAGAAATTCTTTTGCTTTCTTATAATAATTTAAATAAATATACATACATCCTAATTCGCTTTGTATAGTGCCCTTGATGGATGGTGTTAATAATTTATTATGGTTCAAAAAAGCTTTATAATGATTGATTAAAAGAATCATCTTTGTAAAATCTTCTTTATCTATTAATCCAGATATATAATTCTTTAGAGTATTAGAAATTTTTTGTAATAAGTCTTTTTCTTTTTTAAAATCAAGGTCATTGACCAGATAAGCTAAACTAATTTCTTGTACACTTCTATGGATAGAAAAATTTGGTAGTTTCTCTTTATTTATAAAAGATGATTTATTAGTAATAAAAGAATATTTTTTAAGGATACGCAAAAATTGTTCAACAACAGTTTTACTTTTATAAGATTCTAATAATTCTTTGGGAATATTTTGTGAATCAAGCAGAGAGATAAAAAGAAGAAGTTCTTTAAATTCTGGATTTACGGTAATGATTTTCTCGAGTGATGAGGTGATAATGCCATACCGTGTTTTGGTGTAATGACTCGATTCATTAATAAGGGTTTCCTGGTCTTTTTCAAAATACTCACTATAGCTGCTTATTCTTTTTAAATACTCTTCAAAGGTGAGGTGTGAGTTCTTAATATAATAACCTGCGGCCAAAACATCCAACGGGAATGGGGGGATGTTTTTTAGAAAGTTTATTGCTTCTTGCTTTTGTTCTTTCGTGAGACGTTCTGGCTCATACCCATAAAGAATCTTGCTTAAAAGAGTTAAGCTTTCTCTCTCACTTAATTCCTCGATATGGAGGACATTTTCTGTTTTGATATAGCCTGCATTTTGAAGATTGCTATCTCTGGTCGTGATGATTACTTTTCCAGCTCCCCACACAAGAGGATCTTGGGGAAAGTATTTTTTAATCTCAGGGAAATTCTCAACATTATCATAAATCAAAAGCCACTCTTTCTTGAGCTTTAAATGACGCTTCACAAAGGAAAGGATCTGCTTTTCCTTTTCTTCTGGGTTTTGGATGTTCTGGATAAAATTAAGCTCTTCCTTCTTCTCTTTGGTCTCTGCTAACGCATACGCCAAATCCCGAAAAGAATTGAGAAGGCTTTCTTTGGTTTCTGCATTTAATTCCCAGACCGTTGACTGAGATTGAGACCTCCCAAATTGACGCGCTAAGGTTGTTTTGCCAACACCTCCCATTCCCACCACACCCACAAGAGAAACAGTTTGAATCCCGTCTTGGGAAGTGAGCTGTTTATCAATCCTTTTCATCAAGTCAGGCCGTTTTAACAGAACGTCATCAATCGGAATGGGAAGTTCAGAGCGAACTGGCGTTTTTTTCTCTGAAGAGGGTGTTTGGGAGTAATAAAGAAAAGCTGAGGTTAACAAGAAAATAATGAGTCCACTTAAAACAAGAAAACTATTCTTTTTCGTCTTTTGATTCAAAGAAAGAGAGGATGTCTTCTCTTTAATAAAAGGGATCTCCTTAAAGTCTAAGGCGGTTAAGGAAGACAGTTTTTCGAGGGTCTTCTCTGCATAAAACTTCTTTAACACTTCCACACAGGAAGCAAAGTAAGTTTTTGCCTCTCTCAAATCGATAGAATCAGGAGAGATGTCTTTTATATCTTTGTCCAATAAAATAAGGATTTCTCGTTCTACAATATCCTCTTTATTCTTCGGTAAAAAAGTAAGGGTATAAAAGTCGCCCTCTAACTCTTTCTCATCGTTCACAATTCTTATTCCAGCCAATTTAAGATGACTCACCAAAAGAGTCAGAAGAGAAGATTTATTCGCGTAAGTCGGGGAGAACTCTACTTTAAGAGCGGGAGAATTTTCAGAAGATTTCTTTGAAAGCTCTTTGAGCTGTTTTTCAAATTCATGCTTATGAAGAAGGGTTAAATAATGTTGCTTGAGGAATTCATAGTGAGGGGATCTCTGGACAAAGGCAATAATATCTTCTTGGATGCCGCCCCCGATTCTCTCGCCAATACTTTTTTTATGGGCTTCCAGTGTTTTAACTTCGATATCGAGAAGAGATGAAATTGACTTTCCCGTCCCCCCACTAATAAGACACGCAATGATATCGACCTGCCGTGGGGTGAATCTTATCCCTTTAATGACAAGCAAACCTTCCGGATAAAATTCTGGTGGTAAGGACGGAGATTTGAGCTTGTCACCTGGCATAAAGACACTTCCTTAAAGAGAGAGAAAATTATTTGAAATCTCTTTTTTAATTTTAAGATAGCTCAAGTTTTAGAAGACATAAAAGAGAAAGAGAGAGTTTGGTGAAAATTCTTTTTTCTACTACTTATAAAATATCTCCCATTAAAATATTTTTTCATTATTTCAAAAATTTAAAGGAATTAAATAAAATAAAAAACGTTAAAAATTTTAACGAATTTTTAGGTATGTTCAGGTGAAAATCCTAAAAAATAGGGTTTATAAGAATGAAACAAAGGCAATATGGTATTCGTGCAATTTTTATCTTAAGTACTTGCATCTTGGTCTCGAGTTGCAAAAATAATAAACAGGAATCAGCCCAAAAAGAGCCTATAGAAGTTAAAGTTGTTACTCTTCGTGCTCAAAAATTTACGTTAACAAAAGAACTTCCTGGAAGAACGTCTGCTTATCGTATCGCAGAGATTCGCCCCCAAGTGGATGGAATTATCCTCAAACGTCAATTTATGGAAGGTAGTAATGTTATAAGTGGAGGGGAGCTTTACCAAATTGATCCTGCAAAATATCAAGCTTCTTATGATAATGCTAAAGGAAATTTAGCCCAAGCTGCTGCGGCTTTAGAGGTCGCTCGCTTAAAAGAAAAGAGATATAAAAACTTATTACCATCTCATGCTGTAAGCCAACAAGATTATGATGATGCTCGAGCTAGTTTAAAGCAGGCAGAAGCAAATATTTTATCAAGTCAAGCTGATGTCGAATTAGCTCTCATCAATCTTAATTATACTCACATAAAATCACCTTTGAATGGACGCATTGGGAAGTCTAATTTTACGGAAGGAGCCTTAGTAACGGCGAACCAAAGTAGCGCACTGGCAATTGTGCAACAATTAGATCCCATCTATGTTGATATTACACAACCAATGGTTGAATTGCTTCATCTTAAAAAACAGTTTGCTGCAGGAAATTTAAAAAATCCTGTAGACCAAGATTTAAAATTGAAACTTATTTTGGAAGATGAGTCAGTTTACAAAGAATTAGGAACTCTTCAGTTTACAGATGTAACTGTTGATTCCACGACAGGGTCTGTGACTATCCGAGGCCTCTTTCCAAATCCTGATTTTGATCTTATGCCTGGCTCTTTTGTGCGCGTGGTTATTGAACAAGGGGTTCAAGAAAATGCTCTCTTAGTTCCACAACCAAGTGTTACTCGTGATTCATCAGGAAGTGCGCGTGTACTGGTTGTTAACAATAAAAATATTGTTGAAATAAGAAATGTTACAACGGAACAAGCAATTAATGATCAATGGCTTGTGAAGGAAGGACTGAAGAATGGAGATAAAGTTATTCTTGAAGGTATTCAAAAAGTTAAACCAGGAGATCAAGTAAAGCCTCTTGAAGTTCTTCAATCTTCAAAATTACCTTCGACGAATTCTATGTCAAATCCTACACATCCTCAGTTGAAGAAAAAATGAATTTCTTCCTCCTAAAAATAAAGGTGAGTTTATATGGTAAGTTTCTTTATTAATCGACCTATTTTTTCTTGGGTTATTGCAATAACAATTATGCTTGCAGGTGGATTATCTATTCTGAATTTACCTATTGCTCAATACCCACGGATTGCGCCTGTTGCCGTGGAAATTGATGCGTCTTTTCCAGGAGCTTCTGCCAAAACGATCGAAGATACAGTAACGCAAGTGATCGAACAAAAAATGAATGGTATTGACCATTTGCGCTATATGACTTCAACGAGTGATTCTGCAGGTAATGCGGCAATAATCCTAACTTTTGACTCAGGAACAGATCCTGATATTGCGCAAGTGCAAGTTCAGAATAAACTTCAATTAGCGACACCTCTTTTGCCTCAAGAAGTTCAGCAACAAGGTATTCGTGTTGTAAAATCTGTGAAAAATTATCTGATGATTGTTTCTTTAATCTCAACGGACGGTACTTTAACGCGTAATGACCTAAGTGATTATATCGCCGCAAATATGCAAGACCGAATTAGTCGTATTAATGGGGTTGGGGATATTCAACTTTTTGGTTCTCAATATGCAATGCGTGTATGGGTTAATCCTCATAAATTAAATAGCTATAACCTTACGATTCAAGATGTGAGTGATGCAATTTCTGTTCAGAATAATCAAATAATTGCAGGACAAATTGGAGGAACTCCGACCATAAAAGAACAACAATTGAATGCCCCTATTATTGCGCAAACTCGTCTACAATCATCAGAAGAATTTGGAAAAATTTTGTTAAAAGTAAATACGGATGGTTCTCAGGTCAGACTTAAAGATGTGGCTCGAATTGAGTTAGGAGGTGAATCCTATGAAAACATCAGTTTTATTAATGATAATCCTGCAGGTGCCCTTGCAATTCGTCTTACCTCAGATGCAAATGCTCTTAAGACAGCAGAGGCAATTCGCAATGCTGTAAAAGAGATGTCAGCTTTTTTCCCGCCGAATGTTGAAGTTAGGTACCCTTATGATACAACACCTTTTATACAGTTATCGATCGAAGAAGTTGTGAAAACTCTTGTAGAAGCGATCATTCTTGTCTTTCTTGTGATGTGGTTATTTTTACAAAATATTAGGGCAACGCTTATTCCAACTATTGCGATTCCTGTGGTTTTATTAGGGACATTCGGTATTTTGGCTGCTTTCGGCTATTCTATCAATACGCTCACGATGTTTGGTGTTGTTCTTGCGATTGGTTTGCTAGTGGATGACGCGATTGTGGTTGTTGAAAATGTTGAACGTGTCATGCGAGAAGAAAATCTTTCGCCAAAAGCAGCCACAGAAAAATCGATGAAACAAATTACAGGGGCTCTTATCGGCATAGGATTAGTGTTATCGGCTGTCTTTGTTCCAATGGCATTTTTTAGTGGATCTGTCGGGGTTATTTATAAGCAATTCTCGCTTACGATTGTATCTGCAATGGGATTATCTGTTCTTATCGCTCTTATTTTCACACCTGCTTTATGTGCCTCTATTTTAAAATCAGAACATGCATCCAACTCATTTCCATTCTTTGAGAAATTTAATCATTTGTTTTCTTTGAGTACTCAAAAATATCAGCAAAAAGTAGAAAAAATATTAAATCATCAGCAGTGGACAGTTTCTTTTTATGGGGCTCTTTTGATTATTGCGACAATTCTTGCGATTCGATTACCCACGGCTTTTTTACCGGAAGAAGATCAGGGATTTATGTTTACCCAAGCGATCCTTCCTCCTGGAGCTACTCAAGAACGAACATTAAAAGTTTTGCAGGAAGCTAAAAATTATTATTTAACTCAAGAGAAAGACGCGGTGGAATCTGTTCTTTGGGTCGTTGGAGTTAACTTTAGCGGTCGAGGCCAAAATACAGGCCTTATGTTTGTTAAAATGAAAGATTGGAAATCTCGAAAGTCCTCAAATCTTAAAGTCCAAGCAGTTGCTCAACGTGCTTCAGCTGCTTTTTCAAAAATTAAAGACGGAATGGTTATTCCTTTTGTCCCTCCTGCTGTTTTAGAGCTTGGGAATGCCACGGGATTCGATTTAGAGTTGCAGGATAATGCGGGATTAGGGCATCAAAAGTTGTTAGAAGCCAGGAATAAATTCTTAAGTTTGGCAGCTCAAAATTCTCTCATGATGCACGTAAGACCCAATGGGTTAGATGATGTTCCTTACTATCATCTTAAAGTCGATCAAGAAAAAGCAAGTGCTTACTCTTTATCATTAAAAGACATCAATCAAACCTTGTCCTTAGCTTGGGGATCTTCTTATGTAAACGATTTTATTGATCGTGGAAGAGTCAAAAAAGTTTATTTACAAGGAGATGCACCTTATCGAATGCTCCCGAGCGATTTAGAAAAATGGTACGTTCGTAACCAAGAAGGAAAAATGGTGTCATTTGCGAATTTTTCAAAAGGAGAATGGATATTTGGATCTCCTCGACTTGAGCGTTTTAACGGTTTATCTGCTGTTGAAATTTTAGGAGAACCGACACCAGGGCATAGTACTGGTGAGGCCATGAAAGCAATTAAAGAAATTATGCACCAACTGCCGGCAGGCATTAATCTTGCATGGACAGGGATCTCTTTTGAAGAACAGCTTTCTGGAGCTCAAGCACCTATCCTTTATATGCTATCTTTAATCGTCGTCTTTTTATCATTGGCCGCTCTATATGAAAGTTGGACAATTCCTTTTTCGGTTATTTTAGCCGTTCCTCTCGGTGTTTTTGGAGCTCTACTTGCCGCCACATTGCGTGGATTGCCAAATGACGTTTATTTCCAAGTTGGATTATTAACAACGATGGGGCTTTCCACAAAAAACGCTATTCTTATTGTTGAATTTGCGAAAGAACTTTATGCAGAAGGTTTATCTCTCTTTGAGGCCACTCTTAAAGCAACCAAAATAAGACTGCGGCCTATCATCATGACGTCATTAGCTTTTACATTAGGCGTTGTTCCTCTTTTCTTTGCAAATGGAGCCGGATCTGGAAGCCAAATTGCGATTGGAACAGGTGTTTTAGGTGGCGTTCTCGCGGCAACCTTTTTAGGGATTTTCTTTATACCTCTCTTTTTCTTTGTGGTCATAACGCTATCCCAAAAAAGATTTAACCTTTTTAAGAGAAATAATTCCAATGCTTAAGTTATGCAAAATATCTTTAGGAAGTGCTCTATTTTTATCCAGTTGTTCAATGATGCCAACGTATCATCAACCTGGGCTACCTATCTTGAATGACTATCCAGATTTACACGAGAAGGGTGAAAATAAAGAAACATTGATCTCTCAAAAAGTTGTGACGATTGGATGGCGAGATTTTTTTAGCGATTCTTATCTTTATCAATTAATTGAGATGTCTCTTCACCATAATCGTGATTTACGAAAAGCGATTTTGGCAATTGAAGAAGCGCGTCTTCAGTATGATATTCAAAGTAATGAACAATTACCCACCATTAAAGCTTCAGCTACTTATAACGCTGCTCGAACCTCAGTGGATCTTACTCAACCAGGTTATCCCACTTTAACAAGACAACAGAGTTTAGGAATTGGTTTAACTGATTTTGAAATTGATTTCTTTGGGCGTATTCAAAGTTTAAAAGAAGTAGCTCTTAATGATTATTTAGCGACAGAAGAAGCCCAACGTTCCGTTCAAATTTCTCTTATTTCAGAGGTCGCGAGCGCGTATTTCCTTGAGTGCCGATATGCAGAGCAAGAGGAAATTAAAAACCAACTTATTGCAGCTCAAGAAGAGCAATTAAAAATGATAAAGAACCGTTTTACGGCAGGAAATGCTTCTCTTAATGACGTACGTCAACAAGAAAGCCTTTTGGAGTCAACTCTTTCTGAGGCAGCTAAGCTAAAACTTTTGCACGCTCAAGCTATTAATTCTCTTACATTGCTTGTTGGGAAAGAGCTACCTTCAAAAAAACATAATGCTTCGCTTTCTCTTCAAAAAATGATGCTTAATATTTCCGCTGGATTACCTTCAGAATTACTTTTAAATCGACCAGATATTCTTGCGGCTGAACGAAATTTACAAGCTGCAAATGCGAATATTGGTGCAGCTCGTGCGGCATTTTTTCCTACGATTTCATTAACCTCAACTTTTGGAACGGCAAGTAATCAATTATCTCATCTATTTCGTCCAGGCAGGAATACATGGAACTTTGCACCATCACTAACGATGCCTATCTTTGATTGGGGAACGAATATAGATAATCTTGATCTTGCAACAATCCGGAAAGAGATGTCGATTGTTGACTACGAAAAATCTATCCAATCCGCCTTTCGAGAGGTATCAGATGCTTTAGCGGCTCGTACATCTCTTGAACAACAATTAAGGGCGCAAGCTCGATATGTGAAAGCTATTGCAGCGCGAGAAAATTTAATGAAGCAACGTTATCACCAAGGAATTAATAATTTGAGTGATCTTCTTGAAATCCAGCAAGATCTTTTTAATGCTCATGCAAGTCTTATTGATATTCAGTATTCTCGCCTTAGTAACGGAGCGATGCTTTATAAGGCGTTAGGAGGAGGGAGTCTCGAAAAAACAATTGAGGAAAATAAACTGTTAGAAAGTGCAAGCTCTTAGAAGAACCTAAGAGCTCATGCTTAATTAGCAGGATTTAAAGCAACCTTGATCTTTTTCAGCCTTTTTTTGCTTTCTTTTGAAAAAAGATATGAGCTTGAAGTCCTTTTTCCGTAATAAACTCTTCTCCATGTTCTAGGACTCTGCTTCCCCACTTATGGGCTTTAGCAGCCATTATATGATCAAGTCGAAATTCTGTGGCTAATGGTTTATCGAGAAATTCTTCTACAGCAGGATCTACAATCTTTAACTCAGGGACTTCTTTCCCCTCATGATCATGACTTAAAGCATAAAACATATTTGCATAACTTATGTATTTTAAATAAGCATGCTCTATAGCCATAGTTTTGTTTTGAGTTAAGAGTTGTTTAAATCCACTCTTATCTCCTTGAATAGAAGTTTTAGATAAAGCTGAAATACCCTGTGTTTTATTCTCAACAAACTGTAAAATTGGCAGAATACGTTTCAATGTTTGCTCATTTTTTTCCTTTAGAGCGCTAAAGAAATTTAATGTAAGCTGCATTTTTCCTAAGGACCACACTTTGTGATCTTTAAGCGTATCAGGGTAAGGGATTAAATTCGTGCCTTCGAGCTTTCTTTGTAAATCTGTGAAAGACAACATATAAGGATAAGTTATTATTGAAAAATCAGAGTTAAAGAAAGCACTCTCTAAGCCCAAGCGTTGAATTAGTGAGCCTGGAGCCATATTAATTTTACTTTTCCATTTCATCATAGAAGCTTTGATTTGCCGATCAGCCCTTAGATCATCAAGTTTAGGATCTATTGCTTCTTGAAAATCATCTTCCTCTTGCCTTATTGGTTCGGAGGAATAATCATATCTTTCTTCATTTTGTCCTGTATATTTTTCTAGTAACCAGGGTACTATACTTGTTGTTATCGCTCCTTGAGTTTCATCTGGAATCCGAAAATTTTTAGAGAGGATGACCCCAATGGTTGTATGGTGGAATCCTATTAGGGGACAACTATACATATTCTTATCAAGGGCTTCTTCAAATTTAGAAAATTCTCTATCAACCACTACTCTTACAGCTGTTTGTTCTGCATGGGCAACATATGCATTAACCACCCGACGCAAAGTCGGAACAACATCAGAACTTAATGTCGTTAACGGGACTTTATATTCATGATAATTAAAATCATCATTAGGAAGAGCGGAATAAAAATTTAGAAATGTAAGACATTTTATAAGAGCGTATCTATCGGCTTGGTCTTGTACTTCTTGTTGTTCAGCTTTGAGTTGAACCATGTCAGCCACTTGGGCTGCAATTTTTCGAGAGATTTCTTCGATTTGGCGTTTTAAGGCAACGTGATGTCCTAGTGTTATGAAATGTCCACCTACGATTCCTGGAGCATCTACAAATTCATGACCTTTAGAAAGCATCATTGCCATTGATAATTTATCTTCTTGTTTTTTTAAAGTATCAAATAGAGCCGTTGCTATCATTCGATCGCGTTTACGATTCGCTTTATTTTCTTTTTGACGACTTAAAGGACCATAAAAGCGCTCGAACTGATCTTCCATCAATCTAATATCATCCACTTTCCTAGAAAATTTGGTTTGTGCCGCGGCTTGATATTGTAGGCGTTTTATGGGGTCTTCTTCGATATCCGTTGGCACTGATCCATTAAAAACATCTGATAATTTTATAGCACTTGCGGAAGCTACAGATGTAACCAACATTGAAGACAGTAGGAGAGAAGAAAGTTTGAATTTCATTTAGTAAACCCTAAAGATATATTTTTAGAAAAGTGTTTAATAAATATACAATGTGGTTATTTTTTCTCGTTTGTCAATATTTTTCCTTAATCCACTTTTATATTAAAGATATTTTTTATAAAAGCAGATAAGGGAAAATGGCGCTAAAGAAAATTAAGCCTAGTAATAAATTCTATGCTTGAAACTTAAAACGATTGAAAGAGTAATAATCTTTATCATCAAATAAACCACTGAGCCCGCGTTTATGAGTAATTTTTCTAAAAAAGTTCCTTATGCAAAATGAAAGGTGACAACATCAAAAAAATATTACCTTTATCTAACGACGGCGAAAATGAGGATGGTAGTGAGGGTGCCACCAATTATGAGATCTCCATCCGCCATAATAGACAGGGTAGGGATTAATCGCCAAAGCAGGATCTGTCTCGACAACTACGGGAGCTTCATGTTCAACAATAACGGGGGCTGGTTGAAGGCAGATTGTAAAATTTCGCTCACACTGTGTATGGCACGCTTCAAGAGCAGGCATATTATTGAAGTGGCTTTCTCGGCAGGCAAGAAGACAATTGCTTCGTTGTGCGTCACAAGAAGGTGTATAAACAGGTCTATTTATTTCATAAGCACACCCCGAAAGAGTGAAAATACTTGCTAGGACAGATAATTTTAGAATGTGATTCATTTGATCCTCTTCATTGTATTCGTTTTAGATTTTAACAATAAAAAATGAATAATTAATTAAAGTGGATTTTTATATAGAATATTGGTTTCAAAGAAAAAATAAGTTGAAAATGGGACGGGTTTTTCTTGAAATTTGTATCAAGGTGTGATATGGTATTAATAGATGGTCAGAGATGAATCTCTTCCCTTATTAAGACTTAGAACCTCTTGATAATCCTTTTACAAAATCTCTTACATCTAAGGTCATAAAAGAAGAATAAATCAGGGATTACAACCTGACTTATGACGTAAAGAAGTCCTTTTAACGCTCTTTTTGAGCGAATGCTCTTTCTTTGCCTTTTTTTAGGGGACGACGCCCCTGAAAAAAGGGGGATAAGATAGAGGAACTTTTCCAAAGGTCCTGTCTTGGAACCTTAGGCCAAGCGAATGACAAGAGGGAAGTCTTGTGTCAGGAAAAAGTGTTGAAAGGCAAAGTCCTAAACCTTTTCTTTCATGTGAGCTCTTTCAACAGATATTTGAAAGGGAGTGGATGAAGTTGGTGAGAGTCATTTACTAAGAGTGCACAGGAATGGCAAGTCATCAAGACAAAGGATTAGGCAAAAGATGAACAAGGTCAGAAGGTGTGGTGTAAAAGGAAATATCTTTCTGTTCCTTGGTCATTCTTGATTTTGTGGGTGAAGGGCACAGTGCAAGTTAGAGGTAGTGGAGACAAAAGGAATCGGAATGAATCGATTTGTGATGAAGAAGGTTAGGATAGATCGATTGATGATAAGGATGATCTATAAGATCAATCAAGATAACGATAGGGGATGGAGTTGAGGCGTTGTTTTATAAAAATGACTCTAGAATTTTTTATTTGTTAGTATTTTATGGGAACAAACTTAAATTTTTCAATCTTTTTAATTCAATTTATCCGAGTAAATAGGTGAAAAATTATTCATTCTGAATTATTGAAAGACTTAAATCAAAGGGCTTCCTAATTGATTTTTTATAATCAGGAGCCCTTTAAATTTAGTATTAACTTATGTCGTAGCATATTTAGAGGGAAGCTGGATCAGTTTTCCTCTTTAGATGAAGAGGCTATTAGGGATATATTTTCAATTTCGTGAGTTGCTGTCGCCGCTGATAAAAATTGTTGCAAATCCCCAATAAATGCAGGAATTTCAGTTTGTAGTTTACTTAAAGCTTCTGAATATTTAGCTGCAAACTGATCTGCAATCGTTGCGCCTTCTGGGGTGGAAGACGTGCTAAATTTTACGGCTTCTGCTAAGAAGAACTTCATCAGATAGCCACGTCCTTTCTCAAGTTGTAATAAGCATTCTTCAACAGCTTTTTCAAAAGAGGTTGAATCATTTGGATATTGATCTTTACTAGGGACAACCGGAATGCTGTAGTTATATTTTTCTGCAAGTACAACTTCTGCTGGTAGAAGAAGATGGCGATCATGATCGAGATTAAGTTGTTTTGAATAATTACTTAATTCTCGGTAGAGACATTCACTTCCATCAATCATGACAATATTTATTTGAATATAAAAAGGATTGCGTATTATGGAATATTCAGCAATTTTATCTTCTTCAATAGTAGAATATTTTGAATTTAAAAAATATTGATAAGGAGTATGGAAATATTCACTAAGCTTTTTCTTCTTCACAATTTCAAAAATCTCTTCATCCGTGAGAGTTGTTTCCCCCGTAATATAAGAAGTTGAAAAAGAGCCTTGAATGGAAGGCGTTTTTGGTTCTCCCTCATCTTTAAGGGCACTTATTTCAGTACTATCATCTATTCTTGACGTAAATTGTTTCATAGAGTTTTGTAGAATATCCTGAAGGTTACTTGTTGCTAAATGAGGTGAAAGTAAAATTGGCTCTTCATGGGCATGGATAAAAGCTCCTGCCATAAATGCTGTTAAATCAGATGAAGGTGTACTTTTTTCTGTTTTTAATAAAGGAACTATTGAGCTCTCGAGGATCGCAACGAGACTTTCTTGATAAGCCTCATAAACAGAAATAGCAAAGGCATTGATATAAGGTAATATTTTAGGAATGCTATATTTCTTTTTTTCTGTTGAATCTAAATCTTTCAACTTTTCTGTTAATTTTTCTAAATAATAGTTTGTGAGGATAACTGAAAATCCCTCAGCACTCATATCTCCGAGATCAAGTATATCATGGGCAGAATCATGGCAGACTTTTCCCCAAGAGCTCATCTTGATACCGTGAAGTTTTTCGTCCCCCGCAAGTAAAGTAACGGGCACAGGGTGAATGCCTTTATAATAAGTCCAAGCGAGATAATATAACCCTAAGACATCTTCATTGGGCTCTGTACAGAGCATGAGATAAGTAATGTCTTTAAAAGGACTTTGGCTAAATTTTTTTGAAAAATTATCAGTTCTATCTGTGAAAGTTAATGGTCCGTTCTTACGTGTATAGTCTCCTCTATCATCATTTTTTTCATATGATTTTTTTAGCGTTCTCCATATTGTTTTTAGGGGATTCTTTAAATCAAATGATTTAATAACGGAATAGGTCCCAGAAAAACCAGCTGCTCTAAAAAATTGTGCTTCTGAATCAGTATGTTCTGATATGGCCAGAGAAGCTGTAAAAAGAAAATACATGTAATCACGCATGTTTTGTTTGTCTTTATCCTCAGTATAGGGCTTTAAATCTTTTGCGAGAGAATGAAGTTTTTGATCTGCGCTTGCGACCAATGCTTGATAAAGCTCTGTGAATTTAGGAGAAAGTCTTTCGTCAGGATCTCGAAATTCTTCTTTTCCTCTATAAGATTTTATTAAATTCAAATCGTTAGCTGTTTTAGAAAATCCCTTAAAATAAGAGGGATATTCATTTTCAAGCCTAGAATAATCACTCATGCTTGGGCTTGCAAAAAGAGGAGATGTTGTACAAATGATGATAGCAAGAGAAGAAACTAAAGATAATTTTTTTAATAATTTCATATTGAGGTCCTTATTATTGATAAATTCACTGATTGATTTTTAATCTAATCTAATAAGATAGTCAATTTTTTGCCAATTCTTAGTACTATTTTGGCAATATTTTTGTGTAATGTAATGAAATTTACATTATATTATTGAAAAAAATTAATAAAAATATTTCCTATTACGTAAAAAATGGGGAGCTTAAGATGAAAGAAAAATAAAAAAATGGCGTCCCCAACGGGATTCGAACCCGTGTTGCCGCCGTGAGAGGGCGGTGTCCTAGGCCACTAGACGATGGGGACTTAAGACAAAGTGCAACCTAACGCAAGTTGTCTTCTGAATCAAGGTGTTTTTAATGACAACAGCTCAATAGAGTCTGTATTTCTTTAAAGTTAGGACAAGGCTTATTCTGCATCAGGAAATGACTGTAATTTTTCATCCGTTGTTGTGCGTGTCCATGTTTGGGTTTTCCCAAAAATAGGGAGACCGATATAGCCTCGAACTTCCAGCGTATTCGGTTCAATAAGAGACATTTCACAAGAATAAGTTTCACCTTCTCGAGGGCTATAAATCTTACCATCCGTCCAATGTCTTGGATCTTGTGACGCAGTCTTGAAACCGGTTAAATTCATAAGTCCTAAGAGTTTACGATTTTTCAAAACAGGATCAGAATTTAATTTATCTGTTTTATCTTCACCTGTTTCAGGATCAAAAGGGTCTCGAAGTTCAACAATAATGCCACAAAGTTCTTCTGCATTCGTGGGGCAAGAGCTTATTTTAACTTTAGCGCGCTGATCTTGGGTTTTCCACAAACCAAAAATAGAGTTTTCAGAAGCCGTAGAAACATTAAAAATAAATAAAAACATTAAGGCTATAAGATATTTCATCAATGAACGTTCTTTCTCATTATTTTAAAGTTTTAATTTAGAGGAAATCAGGAGAAAATTAAAGAATGCCTTTAACATTTGATGTCCTGAGATTTCTTTTTAGGAGGAATTTTTTGTTTTATCTTCTTCTTTTTAGGTTTTGCTTTTTTCTTTTGAAGAGGTTTTGATGTAGGCTCTTTTTTCTGAGGAATTTCTAAGCGATAGGAAATAATGAGATTCCGGAAAGTTGGGAGTGCCCGTAAATAAGCTTTTTGAGAAGTGGCTTGGAGAATAATAATGACAAAAGCTTTCTTTTCTGGGATGTACCCAATCGCATCATAAAGGCCTTGAGGCTCTTCAAAATAGGTTCTTATGTACGCTTTTTTCTGATCTGTGGCGGTGAGTGTATAGTCGGTTCCATATTGAAGATTTGGCCTTTGTTTTTTCACCTGTTGAAAATCATTTTCTATAAATTTTTTGAGGGAAGGGCTAAGTGATGTACGTGGAACGACACGGACATAAATGGTTGCAGGAGAGATATCCATAAGAAAAGTTTGGGGTATTAAAAAGGCTTGGATATTTTTAGATAAGCCATGTTCACTTTCGCAATGCCAATCATAAGGATAAGTGAGTGTAAAAGAAAGAAGTGAAGATTTAAGAGTGACTGTATGTTGACTATATGAATAGTTGGCTCCTTGACTTAAAAAAAGGAGAATAACTATAAAGAAAGTAAACAATTTTTGTTTCATTGTCGGGCTTAAAAAATTTTTTCGTAATCGTTAGTTAAACTTTTAAATGCTAAACTCATTTCAGTAAAGAGAATGATTTAAAAGGAGAGAATCATGAAACTGGATGAACAAACTCTAAATCAATTGTTTTTAGAGGCTCGTACACATAAAGCTTGGGAAGCTAAAGAAGTATCTGATAGCCTTCTTAAGGAAGTCTATGATTTGGCAAAGATGGGGCCCACCTCGGCAAATTGCCTTCCAATGCGTATTCTTTTTATAAAATCTAATGTTGCGAAAGAACGACTTAAGCCGGCTTTAGATGGCGGAAATATTGAAAAGACCATGGCGGCTCCTGTGACAGCCATCATTACTTATGATCTAAAGTTTTATGAGCGCATGGATGAATTATTTCCCATGGTTGATGCAAAAAGTTGGTTTGTCGGAAATGCTGAATACGCGCAAAAAACAGCTTTTCAAAATTCTGCTTTACAAGGTGCTTACTTTATTCTTGCGGCGCGTGCTTGTGGATTAGACTGTGGTCCTATGACGGGATTTGATAATGCTAAGGTTGATGAAGAATTTTTTAAGGACACTTCATGGCGTTCTAATTTTTTGATTAATCTTGGATACGGTGATTCTGCGAAACTTCATCCCCGACTTCCGCGTCTTTCTTTTGAAGAAGTAGCAAGAGTTATATAATAAACTTATTTTGAAATTTATTGAGAGAGTTCTTTTATAAGAAAGATTTTTATAATTGACTCTCTTTTAAAGGAGCGTCAAAGCGGTTAAAGACTTCATTTACTTCTTTGATCTTCATTGTTGAGTCAAATTTTAAAATAATCATTGTAAGGTGAGGTCCAATCTTATCAGAAGTCCAAGAAAAAAGTATAACGCATCCTTGATCTATCGGGCAGGGAAGAAGGTCGAGTATACTTATATTCCATACGCCGACCGCTTTTCGTGCTGCTTTGAGCTGAGATTGAAATCCGTTTGAAGTTTTAAAGAGAATAGTGCCATTCTCAATTTTTTGACAATTTTCAGAAAATAAGATAGGTATTTCAGATAGATAGCTTTCTTCATCTTGAGCTTGACCTACGTTAATCATAAATTGAATATATCTTTTTCCTGCTTCAATATAAGCTTTAGAATCAGTAGCCAAGCAAGGATTTTGACTATTTCCATAAACAAGCAGACAAAGAAGCGTTAGAATAAATTTCATTTTAAAAACATTATATTAATAGGTAAATATAAGCATATTTTATATATGAGTTTTACATTTTTATGCAATAATTTCTAAAAGAGAGAGTGGTTTCTTTTAACCATTCTCGAACCTCTTCCTCTAAAAGGGGGGAAAGTTTTTCATAAACGGCTTGATGATAATCATCGAGCCATTTTATTTCTAGATCTGTTAATAAAGATTTCTCAATCAATTTAAGATCTATCGGAGCAAGTGTAATCGTCTCAAAACCAAGCATTCTTTTTTCTGCATCAGGAATATCAAGCGATTGTACGATCATAAGATTCTCAATACGGATGCCATAAGAATTTTCTTTATAATACCCAGGTTCATTAGAGAGAATCATGCCAGGCTTTAAAGAGACATGATTTGGAACGCTGCTAATCCTTTGAGGCCCCTCATGAATGTTGAGGACAGCACCAACACCATGCCCCGTCCCATGGGCATAATCAAGTCCGACCTGCCACAGCGCGGAGCGTGCAAGAATATCTAATTGCGATCCCGATGTCCCTTGGGGAAAGATGCTTGTTGCAAGGGCAATATGTCCTTTCAAGACGCGTGTAAAGCGATCTCTTTGTTCTGGGGTTGTTTCACCTATTGCAATTGTTCGGGTAACGTCTGTGCTGCCATCACTGTAATGTCCTCCAGAATCGATGAGATAAATATCATTTGGTGCAATTGTACGATTTGTTTCAGAGTTTACGCGATAGTGAATAACAGCACCATTTGGGCCTGTGCCAGAAATAGTTGAGAAACTTGGTATTTTAAACTCTGGAAATTTCTGTCGACACGCCAGTATTTTCTCTACAGCTTGAAGTTCATCAACATTTCCTTGAGGGCCTTCTTGAGAAATCCAATGAAGAAAAGTTGTTAAAGCAGCTCCATCTCGAATATGAGCGCGACGCATTCCTTCAAGTTCAGCTTTATTTTTACAAGCCTTTAAATGAGTCGTAGGTTCATCGCCTCGAAGGACTTTGCCACCTGCTTTTTCAACGGCGTAAATCGATTGTACGGGGGCTGTAAGCGGGTCTATAATAACGCGCGCTTTGAGTTGTCCAATGTCTTGTAAAGTTTTTTCAAAAGATTCAAAAGGTTTGATGGTCACAACTGCTTTAAGATATTGGCGAACATCGTATGGCACCTTTTTTTCATCAATAAAAAGATCAGCTTTTCCCGTCTCATAAACAATGGCATAAGAAGACATGGTTGGGATGAAGTCATAATCATTCCCACGAATATTAAAAAGCCAACTTACAGATTCAGTCATGGTAACAACACCTGCAGATGCTTGTTTTTTCTTAAGTTCATGTGCAATTATTGTGAGCTTGTCTTTAAAGTCTTGTCCTGCAAATTCAAGAGGATGAATATAAATAGAGTGAGCAGATTTCTGAGGGCGATCAATCCAAATTTGGTCTACAAGATTTTTCTCGACAGGTGAGAATTCAATATTTTTACTTTCCAGGCTTTTTTCATAGCCTTGGATTTCTCGCTCTGTTGTAAGCCATGGATCATAGGCAAGTTTTGCACCTGGTTTTAAATGATGAGTAAGCCAAGTAGGGCCAGACATTTCGGCAAGAGGAACAATTTCAAAGCAAGTGGTATCAATTTGCTGAGCTGCTTGAAGTGTATATCTTCCATCCACAAAAAGTCCCGCTTTATCTTGGAGAATAATAGCGAATCCTGCACTGCCATTAAAATTCGTCAGCCATAAGAGTCTTTCTGAATAAGGGGGGACATATTCACCTTGATGTTCATCAGCTTTAGGAATAGTAAAAGCGTCAATATTTTCTCTCAACATTACTTCACGAAGCTGTATTAGTTTTTGGAGGGATGCCATAAGATTAAAATACTTTCTCGTTAATCCGTGAAATTTTACTCACGATTTATAATAAAGGTAGAAGATGATTTTTATGCAAGTTTACCCTGTCATTAATTGTTCTTCAATAGGAAGAGTAATGGCAAATTCGGCATACTGACCAACTTCAGAAGTTACTGTAAGAGTGCCATGATGTTGACGGGTTATAATATCATGACATAATGAAAGTCCAAGGCCTGTTCCACTGCCGGCAGGTTTGGTGGTAAAAAATGGATCAAAAATCTTTTTTCGAAGCTCTTCAGAAATTCCAGGGCCATTATCGCGAATAACAATTTCAATATGGTTATCTATTGTTTTCCGGGTGCAGATATGAATTTCAGCGATGAAAGATTCTCCTACGGTTGTTCTTTTTTGATGAAGAACATAGCAAGCATTATTAATAATATTTAAGAAAACGCGACCTAAACCTTGAGAGTAAACAAGGATTTTAGGAATCTCTAAGTCGAAATCTTTAATAATTTTGGGGATAAAGCCTTGTTGCTTAAAGCTTGTTATCGCTAAAGTAACGTTTTCATCAATAAGTTGGTTAATATCAATAAGGTACTGGTTGTCATTTCCACCTCTTGCATGAACAAGCATACTTCTAACAATGGCATCTGCTCGTTTACCATGTTCTTCAATACGCTTCATATTTTCGATTAAGTCAGTAAGGATCGTTTTAACTTCTTGTCGTTGTTCTAATGTAAGGGATTTACCTTGAGGGAGGGAAGAAGCAATATTCATAAGCTCTTCCGTAAAATTACGAGAGATTTCCGCAAAATTAATAACGTAATTTAGGGGGTTTTTTATTTCATGAGCAATCCCAGCGGTAAGGGCTCCAAGGCCTGCAAGTTTTTCTTGTATAATAATTTGATTTTGTGCCTTCCGAAGATCGTTAAAAGCTAAACTAAGGGCTCTATTTTTGTCAGAAAGGGCTCGTGTACGTTCGAGTACTTTTTGATCAAGATCCTGAATATGTTTTTCCATTTCTCCCATGAGTTTTCGATTTTGATCAAATACTTGAAAGACAGCCTCAAACCAAGAAAACCAAGGTTCTCGCATTTTACGATAAGCCTGTTCTCCTTCTTTTGCTTGGGTGGAGATGAAATTAACAAGCTGTTTTGCAGGGCTTATAAATTCTTGCGCAATAATACTGTTAGCTCCCATGAGAATAAAGATTGCAAATAAAATAAGGAAGACAATGCTGGGACCAATGTGTTTTAAAGTAGAAATATTCATATCCCAAGTTTTAACAAAATAAATTGCAGTCCAAGGGGCATAGCGAGACTTTGCTTGATAAACCCAGTAGTCTTCAATTTTGGAAATTGTTTTCCGGGGGAGTTTATAAATTGTTTCTAATTGGATCCCTTTTGGAAGAGTTTTTTGAACTTTTATAGGAACACGATTATTTGATTGGGTATCCGCAAGAATTGTCCCATAATCATTAACGATAATAAGACGTCCATTTGGGTAAGTAATTCCATTAATAAACTCAATGATTGGTTCAAGTAGAAAATCAATTCCCACAATGCCTTTAAATTGCATTTTGTGATAAACTGGGGCTGAACATGTCACACTTAATCCATAATGAGGTGAATAAGTATAGACATCAGTCCAGATAGGCTCCCGTTTAGGATTATTAGTAGGGAGATTTTTAAGATACATAGGATCTTTAAAAATTTGAGGATCAAAATGTGTTTCGGAGAAAGGGCGCCAAGGAAATTGATTTCGGAAACCATTTTTTGAAACGTAATAAAGTGAAGACGCAGTTTTAATATTTTTCTTTAAAACATAAAAAAGAGGATTTAAAGAAAAAGCCATCGTAATTTCTTGCCACGTAGAATTTGAAAGTTCTTCTGCAGAACCAATGCCTGTAATATTGCCAATTTTTCGACGATTAAAATTTGCCACATCAAGATAATAATTATTATCTTGGTTATTTTTTAATTTGAAATCAAAATTTTGATAGCGATCTCGTTGTTCATTTAAGAAATCACTTGCTTGCATTTGAAGAGCTTGGATGGCATCTGCTCGAGGCCGAACAATATTATTTAAAGCTTGAGTTTGCTCACGCAAGCGAATTTGGAGAAAATTAAGTCTGGATTCAAGATTTTCTTGGAATAGAAAATCAAATAAGAGAAAAGCAGCTAAGATAACTATTCCGTAGGTTAACGTGACGATTTTATTGAAACGTGAAAAGAAAGTTACACGCTCTGTTTTTCGAGGACTACGATGCCAAAATTTTAGCTTCACTTGCTAAATCATACTTTCTGTTGATATTGACCTATTTGAACATATGAACCTGGAGCATCTTCTAACGTCGGATATTTTGTAGAACCAACTGTTGAAGCTTTTATTTTCGTGCCAGCATATTGTTCGATCCATTCTGCCCATTCAGGCCACCATGAACCTTGATTTTGCGTCGCTGCTGAAAACCATTCTTCTGCTTTATCTACAAGTGCATCCGAAGTCCAATAACCATATTTTGTCACTGTTGGAGGGTTAAAGACACCTGCAATATGGCCTGAGCCACCCAACACAAATTTTATAGGGCCTTGTAAGACTCTCGTTGCCGCATAACCGCACATCCAAGGCGCAATATGATCATCTTTTGTATTGAAGAGAAAAGTTGGCGTTTTGACCTTACTTAAATCTAAAAACTTATTTTTAAGTTTCAGTCCATTAGGGCGTATAAGATTATTATTTATGAACATTTCTCTTAAATAATATAAAAACATCTTAGAAGGTAGGTTTGTTGAATCTGAATTCCAATATAAGAGGTCAAAAGCCATTGGCTCTTGTCCTAAAAAGTAGTTATTAATAACAAACCACCAAATAAGATCATTTGCTCGAAGAAGGTTGAATGTTTGCGCCAGGATTTGTCCTTCTAAATATCCTGTTTGAGAAATTCTTTTCTCAAGTTGATTAATTTGTTTTTCATCAATAAATACGCCAAGATCTCCAGGATTTTTAAAATCGAATAAAGTTGCAAGATAGGTTGTGCTAGCTAAAGGATTATTTTTTTCATCAGCCATATAAGCGGCATAAGTGCCTAATATATTACCACCTATGCAAAAACCAACAGCATTGATCTTTTTTTCTCCCGTAAGATCAAGGATCGTGTTAATGGCGCTACCAACGCCTTCAAACACATAATCTTCGAAAGTTTTTTCTGAGAGACGTTGATCAGGATTTACCCATGAAATCATGAAAACAGTATGCCCACGGTCTAAAAGCCATTTTACAAATGAATTATCTGGCCTTAAGTCATAAATATAAAATTTGTTAATACAAGGAGGGATCAAGAGGACAGGTATTTGAAATACGGTTGTAGTTGTTGGAATGTATTGAATTATTTGAATTAATTCATTTTGAAAAATAACCTTTCCAGATGTGGCTGCAATGTTTTCTCCCAAACGAAACGCATCATGATCAACCATCTTTATTTTAATTTGGCCTTTGCCTTGTTCAAAATCTCTTAAAAGATTATTGATACCTTGGATGAGATTCATGCCTTTAGAATCAATCGTTTTAAGAACAGTTTTTGGATTACTCCAAGGAAAATTACTGGGAGAAAGGCTATCGGTGAATTGTCGGGTATAGAATTGTATTTTTAAAGCCGTTTTCGGGTCTAGGTCTTCAATATTTGTTGCAATATCTTTGATCCATCGATCCCACAGTAAATAAGATTGGCGAGCATATCCAAAGAATGGATTTTTATGCCACATTTCATCCTTAAAGCGATTATCAGGAATATTTCCTTCAATAACTTCATCTATAGTTTCTTTTTGTCCTGAAAGGACACTGAGAGAATTCTGCCACAATTGAAAAGTGCTTTTGAGATATTCTTGAGAAGCAGAAATAATTTTATCAGGTTGTGTGCTAAGCTTCTCTAAAGCTGTCTGAAAAGTTTCTGTCATGTCTTCGATGTTGAAAAGAGAGGTAGAATCTTTCAGGGGCTCGAATGCGTGGAAAGAATGTTGAGTTTTCATCGCGGCAAACATGAGTGCTTGTGATAATTGAAGTGGATCAAAGCTACATTTTTGCTGATCGTCTGCTTGTTGTTTTTCCCTGCCCATTGTATTCACTTTATTGTTTATATTTAAAGTTAAAAATTAGAAGGGATTTAAAATCCCTTCTATGATTGTTTAAAGGTGTTCTTTTATCCATTCCTCAAGATTTCTCTGTGGAAGTGCGCCGATTTTTGTTGAAGCGGGTTGACCATCTTTAAATAAGATGAGTGTTGGAACGCTTCTGACGCCAAATTGAGTTGGAATTTGAGGACTATGATCAATATTAACCTTAACAATTTTAAGATTTGGAATTGTTGTCGATAAATTGTCCAAAATAGGGGAGAGCATTTTACATGGCCCACACCATTCTGCCCAGAAATCAACTAAAACAGTGCCGGAAGATTCAAGGACTTCTTTTTGAAATGTGGAGTCTGTAGCATCAAGTATCATAATTATTCTTTCCTTACTAAATCGTATTTTTTACCCTAACAAAAAGTCAAATTCTCTTTTTAGGATTAATTTTTATACCATATATTGACCACCATTAATAGAGAGAGTCGAGCCCGTAATGAATCCAGCTTCTTCTGCGGCTAAGAATACAACGGCTCTTGCGATCTCTTCTGGTTCCCCTAATCTACCAACAGGAATTTGAGCAACGATTTTATCTAAAGCTTCCTGGGGAACAGCCTTCACCATGTCGGTTGCAATATATCCAGGGGCTATTGCATTCGCAGTAATATTTTTTCTTGCATTCTCAAGAGCTAAGGCTTTTGTAAAACCTATAATGCCGGCCTTGGCAGCTGCGTAATTAGTTTGTCCTAATTGGCCTTTTTGGCCATTAATTGAACTAATGTTAATAATGCGTCCATAATTACGTTCACGCATTCCTTCTATGACAGCGTGTGTCATATTAAAACAAGAGAGAAGGTTGGTATTGAGTACTTTTGCCCAGTCTTGAGATGTAGACTTATGAAACATGCCATCCGATGTAATTCCGGCATTATTAACAAGAACATCAATGTTTCCAAGTTGTTGTTGAACTAAATGAAGACCTTTTATACAATCTTCATAATGAGTTACATCCCATCGAAAGACAGAAACATTAGTGCTTCTTCTAAAAGTTTCCGCGGCGACATCATCACTTTGATAAGTTGCAGCTACGCGATATCCAGCTTTCATCAGAGCTTGGGAAATTGAGGCCCCAATTCCTCTTGTTCCTCCCGTTACAACGGCAATACGTCCAGTCATCTTTATCCTCCCTTATTCTATAATCTAAGCATTTTATAACTTTTTAATAAACATGGTTTTTAGAGTCCAATCAGGAATCTAGGATTGAACTATTTTTATCAAAAATTTGTTAGAGCGTAGCAACAGGGGGTAAACGATTTATTAATAAAAAAATAATTTTTTGATAAGAAAAATGAATTTTAAATAATGTACTTGCCAAGTTATAAAAAGATTAATATATTTACGTTATATATATTATTATACATAAATACTTTCTTCGAGATGGTTCTTAAAGATATTTTTCTAGCTGTTCTTGTAACTTTTCTGTGGGGAACAAATTTTGTTGCAATAAAACTAAGTTTAGTTTCTTTCCCTCCTTTTTTACAACTTGCTCTACGATTTATATTTGCTTGTTTCCCGCTTATCTTTTTTGTTAAAAAACCAAATTGTTCAAAGAGCCTAATTTTCAAATTCTCTTTATTAATTTGGATTTGTCAATTATCTGGAATAGCTTTTGGGCTTTATCTTGGAATGCCTGCGGGTTTATGTTCTCTTCTTATGCAAACGCAAACTATTTTTACGGTCCTGCTTTCATCAATATTTTTCTATTATAAGCCTAAGAAATTAGAACTTGTGGGAATTATATTGGCATTTGCGGGAGTAAGTATGATCGCTCTTCATGGGCGGGGGCAGTTCAGCTGGATAACCTTCATTCTGATTTTATTTGCGTCCTTGTCTGTGGCCATGGGGAATTTACTTTTTAAGGGGCAAAATCAAAAAATAAATATGCTTTCGCTTATTATTTGGAGTTGTTTAATTCCGCCCATTCCAATGTTTTTTACTTCTTTTATTGTTGATGGTTGGGAAGCTATCTGCATAGCTTGCCTGACTTTTAAGTGGTCTTCGTTATTGGCCATCATTTATTCTTCATTTTTTGCAACAATTGTGGCAACGACCAGTTATACATATTTACTTGAAAAGTATGAACCTGCAAGGATTGTACCTTTTACAATGTTAACACCGATTTTTGGGGCTTTAGCATCAACCATTATTCTTGATGAAAAATTAACTCAAGAATGTTTTATTGCGGCAACTTTTATTATGGTAGGCTTACTTATTAATCAGCTTTCAAAAAGAATTCCAAGACAAGAAATATTTATAAAAGGAGTAGAAGATCCTCTTAAACAAGCTGCTTAAAAAACATTGAATAATTTTCAACTCTCTTTTTTTCATCGCACATTTTCTTATTTTTCAGGAACCTTTTTTTTGAATTAAGTTTAGGCAATTAATAAAGTTTTAAGTATTATCTTATAAATCTTGAGTGTAAGTTAGTGTTTCAATTTTATACAGGATGGAGAAATTTAATGTTTAAGAATTTATTTTTAGGAGCAGCTATCGCTAGTTTGTTGGGTGCAACAGTTAATGCAAATGAACTTCATGAGCATCACGCTTTTACAGCGGCTGACTTAGAAGTTGTTGCGAATGAAATTTTAAAAGAAATTAAAGATGGAACAATTGTTAAGGCTGAACAAAATGAAGCTTATGAACTCGTTGGTGCTCTTCAAGTTTGTGCACCTGTTGTGAAGCAAGCTTCAGAATTCCGTAAGGATGTTAAAGTTGAGCCAAAACAAGCGGATCAAACGCATGAAAAAGTGCAAGCAAGCGCAGATGATCTTTCCGCAATTATAACACATTTAATTACATCTCTTCAAGGCGGCGCAGTTGATGCAAAAGATCAAAGCAACGCACTTGGTCTTATCGGTGGTTTAAAAATGTGTAAGCCTGTTGTTGAAAATGTTTCAACTTTGCGTTCACATCAGCACCAAGAAGCAACAGAAAAGGCAGCTGCACCTGCAGCAGCAGAAAAGCCTGCAGAGACAAAGTAAAACTTTTTACTTGAATTTAGAAAGCCACTGCTTTGCAGTGGCTTTTTCTTATTTATTGATTCACACGCCGTAAAAGTTCAAGTTTTGAGCGAATGTAATCAAGATCACGTTTCAGAGCTGCTTTTTCTTCTTCTGTCCGGGCATTTTCAAGCTCTTGTTTCGCATATTTAATAGTTTCTTCAATCATTTCAGCATTCATTTCTGCGAGAAAAATACTTTCTTCTGCCAGAATTGTACAATCGGTCTCAGTGAGGTGGGCAAATCCATTAGCCACATAAACTCTTTCTTGAATATTGCCTCTATTATAAATCGTCACAAGACCTGGACGAAGAGTTGAAACCATCGGAGAGTGGGATGGTAACACGCCAAAATCACCTCTGCTTCCAGGAATGATAACCATCTCAATATCATCTGTAAAAAGAAGGCGTTCTGGAGAGACAATTCTGAAGTGTAATTTAGAAGACATTGCTTTACTTTTCGCCTTTTAAGAAATTAGCTCGGCTTTTTTAATAGCTTCATCAATCGTGCCAACCATGTAAAAAGCCATTTCAGGAAGATAGTCATAGCGTCCTTCAACAATACCTTCAAAGCCATTAATGGTCTCATTTAAAGGAACAAAAATCCCAGGAGTGCCTGTAAATATTTCTGCTACGTGAAAAGGTTGAGAGAGGAAACGTTGAATTTTGCGGGCACGTGCAACTGTTAATTTATCTTCTTCTGAAAGTTCGTCCATTCCTAAAATCGCAATGATATCTTGTAAAGATTTATAGGTTTGCAGGATACGTTGCACTTCTCGTGCAACGGTATAATGTTTTTCACCAACTATTGCAGGCGTTAAAATCCGTGACGTTGAATCTAAAGGATCAACAGCAGGATAAATACCGAGCTCGGCAATTTGTCGGTTGAGAACGGTTGTTGCATCAAGATGGGCAAATGACGTCGCAGGAGCAGGATCAGTCAAGTCATCTGCAGGAACATAAATAGCTTGGACGGAAGTAATAGAACCTTTATTGGTACTTGTAATACGTTCTTGGAACTCACCCATCTCGGTTGCAAGCGTGGGTTGGTAGCCGACGGCAGAAGGAATTCTTCCCAGAAGAGCGGAAACTTCAGCCCCTGCTTGTGTAAAGCGGAAAATATTATCAATAAAGAGAAGGACATCTTGATTTTCTTCATCTCTAAAATATTCAGCAATTGAAAGCCCTGTTAAACCAACACGGGCACGGGCCCCTGGAGGTTCGTTCATTTGTCCGTAAACAAGCGTTGCTTTAGAGTTAGTTCCTTTTAAGTCAATGACACCTGATTCAATCATTTCATAATAGAGATCGTTGCCTTCTCGTGTTCTTTCGCCAACCCCCGCAAAAACAGAATATCCACCGTGTGCTTTCGCAATATTATTAATAAGTTCCATAATAATGACGGTTTTTCCAACGCCGGCCCCTCCAAAAAGGCCAATTTTTCCCCCTTTCAAATAGGGGGCAAGAAGGTCAACGACTTTAATTCCAGTGACAAGCATTTCCGTTTGTGTTGATTGTTCTGTGAATTTCGGTGGTGCCCGATGAATAGGATATCTTTTTTTAGTTTTAATGGGGCCACGTTCATCAATAGGTTCACCAATAACATTCAGAATTCGTCCTAATGTTTCGGGACCTACGGGAATTTCAATTGTTTTCCCCGTATTGATAACTTCTTGGCCTCTCACAAGACCTTCTGTAGAGTCCAAAGCAATTGTACGAACGATATTATTGCCTAAATGCTTGGCAACTTCGAGTACAAGTAGTTGGTTCTGGTTTTGAACATGGAGGGCATTTAAGATAGAAGGAAGAGAACCTTCAAAGGCAACATCAACGACGGCACCAATTACTTGTTCAATTTTGCCTTTGGTTTCTTCATGTATCATTGATTTATCCTTCTTCATATTGCTTTAGGTTGCAGTTAAAGTGTTTCAGCCCCAGAAATAATTTCAATTAATTCTTTTGTAATATAAGCTTGTCGTGTCCGATTATAGGTAAGATTAATTGTTTTAAGCATGTCATTTGCATTTCGAGTTGCGGTGTCCATTGCAGACATGCGAGCACCTTGCTCGCTTGCCACATTTTCCAAAAGGGTATGATAAATTTGTACAGCTAAATTCCTGAATAAGAGTTGATCGAGAACTTCTGATTCTCCAGGTTCATATTCGTAAGGAGATTTTAAAGCTTGGGGAGCTTTATCAATTCGTTGTTGAGCCGGATTATCGTGCTCTAATTTAAAAGGAATAAGAGAAGTTAGAGTTACTTTTTGCTCGAGAGCGGAAATAAACTTATTGTAAATAATGCTGCACGCATCAAATTCTTGATTCTCAAATAAACTAAAAAGCTCTTTTGCGATGTTTGAGGCATCATAGAAGCGAGGTTTATCAAGAGCATCGACAGTTTGGATGATAAGCGGATGATAGCAACGGGAAAGTTGCTCTTTTCCTTTGCGTCCTATGCAATAGATTTTTACGTCCTGGTTTTTTGCTTGTAACTTTTTAATATGAGTCTCTGCCATTCGAACAAGGGAGGAATTAAAGCTTCCACTTAATCCTCGGTTAGATGTCGTGAGAATAATCATATGTGAGCGAGCTGGGGTGCGTCCAATAAAGGAAACAGGCAACTGAGTAGGATCTTGAATACGGGCAAGAAGGTCTTCTAACATCGTGGCCATGAGTTCAGTATAAGGTCGAGCAGCATAAGCTTGCGTTTGTGCTTTTTTTAGTTTTGCTGCTGCAATCATCTTCATGGCTGACGTTATTTTTTTTGTTGCCACGATACTGCGTTGGCGATCTTTAAGGTCTTTGAGGCTAGGCATTTTGCGTTATATACCTCTTAAGCAAAAAGACTTATAAAATGATCAAGAAATTGGATAAGTTCTTCTTCACGTGCTGAGGTGATAATACCTTTTTCTTGAATTTCTTGGACGAGTTCAGGTTTTTGATTTGACAGTGTAAAGAGCATCTCTTTTACAAAACGGCTAATATCGCTTGTTTTAATTTTGTCTAAATATCCTCGAACGCCAGAAAAAATAACAATAATTTGATCTCCCAAAGAAACAGGAGAATATTGTGCTTGTTTAAGCATCTCTGTGAGTCTTTCTCCTCTTGCAAGGAGATTTTGCGTTGCTGCATCGAGATCTGAAGAAAATTGAGAGAAAGCCGCCATCTCACGGTATTGCGCTAATTCAAGCTTAATCTTTCCAGAGACTTGTTTCATCGCTTTTACTTGGGCTGCTGAGCCTACACGACTGACGGATAATCCCACATTGATGGCAGGTCGAATCCCTTTATAAAAAAGATCCGTTTCAAGAAAGATTTGACCATCTGTAATTGAGATGACATTAGTGGGGATATACGCAGACACGTCACCGGCTTGCGTTTCAATGATTGGAAGAGCTGTCAACGAGCCACCACCAGATGCTTCACTCAATTTAGCTGCTCGCTCAAGAAGACGTGAATGAAGATAAAATACGTCACCAGGATAAGCTTCACGGCCAGGAGGGCGGCGTAAAAGAAGAGACATCTGACGATAAGCGACGGCATGTTTAGAAAGATCATCATAGATGATTAAAGCATGTTTGCCATTATCTCTGAAATATTCTCCCATGGCTGTTCCTGAATAGGGGGCCAAAAATTGCATAGAAGCAGGATCTGAGGCTGTGGCGACGACAACAGTTGTGTAAGCCATTGCGCCTTGTTCTTCAAGGATTTTTACAATCTGAGCAATCGTCGATTTTTTTTGACCTATTGCAATATAAATACAGTAAAGTTTTTCAGAATCAGAGGCAGTTTCATTTTTCTTTCTTTGATTTAGGATAGTATCAATGGCAATCGCTGTTTTTCCAGTTTGACGATCTCCAATGATCAATTCACGTTGGCCTCGACCAATTGGAACTAACGCATCAATTGCCATAATCCCCGTTTGCATAGGTTCAGTGACAGATTGACGCGCAATAATGCCTGGCGCTTTAACTTCAATGCGCGTTTTTTTTGTTCTTTCTAAAGGCCCTTTACCATCTAAAGGTTGACCTAAAGCATCAACGACGCGCCCTAAAAGGGAATCTCCTGTGGGAACTTCAGCAATCCGCCCTGTACGCTTTACAAGATCTCCTTCTTTAATCGCTGCAGTTTCGCCTAAAATAACGATTCCCACATTATCGCTTTCAAGATTAAGAGCCATACCTTGAATGCCTTGGGGGAATTCGACCATTTCACCAGCTTGAATATGATCAAGACCGAAAACACGTGCAATTCCATCACCTACTTCTAGCACATGGCCGATTTCTGAAAATTCTGTATTCAGGGCGAAATTAGTAATTTGTTTTTGAAGAATTGAGGTAATTTCGCTTGCTTTTAATTCCATTATGCAATCCTTTTAAGTGATTGGTAGAGCTTATTTAGTTTATAACTCAGAGTATTATCAAAAAGATAGGGGCCAATTTGGATAATATATCCGCCTAATAAGTTTGTATTGATATTTTCGTGTAAAATGATTTTTGAAGACAATTTTTGTTCAAGGAGAGTAATTAATAGCTTTTTTTGTTCTTCATTCATTTTGTGCGCAGAAGTAATATAAGCCTTTAAAATACCTTGAGATCGATCAAAAATTTCTTCAAAAGAGGCCGTAATATCTTGTAAAAGAGGGAGGCGTTTTTGAAGCGCAAGAACTTGTAAAAAGTTCGTGAATAAAGCTGAGAACCCAATCCTCTTTGCAAGTTCAAGAAGAGCATCAGCAACTTCTTTTTTGCTAAGAAGAGGCGTGTAGAGTATTTTTTCTAGGATTGCGTGTTGATTAAAAAGTTTTTTAAAGACATACAATTCTTGTCGAATTTTTTCGATTTCTTTACTTTCCGCAGCACTTTTAAAAAGCGCTTCGGCATATCTTTTTGAGGCTTGATTCATTGAAGGACTTTCAATTTTTAGAGCTCAAAAGAGTCAATAGGTTGTGGTTATTAATTTTCATACATTTTCTCTTTATATTTTTATCATATAGACCTCTCTTTTCGCAAGCGTATAAGCGAAGATTTTAAGATTGGAAAATCGTCATTTTCCCTGTTTAAAATCTTTAAATACAGCAAACGTTATTGTGTCATTTTTCCATATTATCTTTTATTTTTTTAAAACATAGTTTCTCCTTTATCTTTCACAGAATGATTAAACATAATTTAAAAAAGGCCTTTGATTCTTGAGGAGGTAAGATCAACCTTTATACTTTAACTATAGCAAATTATGAGCTTTTTGTCGAGAAAAATCGTTACATTTATCGAGATAAATATATTAAATAATTATTTATATTCAATAAGTTATTTTTGTATTTAAGGAATTATTTCACGAAAGAGAAGTGATCATAATTGCCGAGAGTTGGCATCCAAAATGAGCTTCATTTTGGTGTGTTGAACGACGACAACTGAAGAAAAGATCAGGGGTTGAATAGGTATCATGAGAAAGAACGTCAGTCATGTCGATGCCTTCTTGCCAGAGTTGTTCAACGACGATCCCTTTGAGATCGCAAAGATAACGGTTTGGCGTAAGGCTTGGTATGAAAAAGCTTGAGTATTGATCTTTAAAAGCTTCATAAACTTCTGGCCCAACTTCAAAATGTTTTTGACTAATGGCAGGACCTAAAGCAGCATAGATTTTTTTAGCACCGAGTTCTCTCATTTTTCGGGCAGTTTTCCCGGCAATATTTTTTAATGTTCCTCGCCAGCCAGAATGAACAGCGCCAATGAAGTTTGATTCAGAGTCGGCTAAAAGGAGTGGAATGCAATCTGCTGTTATGACGCTTAAAACAAGGTCTGGAGAACTTGTGATAAGGCTATCTACTTTGGGGAGTTTATGAAAATCAAAAGGGGAGGTCACATATAAAATTTCATCCTCATGAATTTGATTCATAAAGAGGAGAGGCTTATCATTAAACCATTTCATAGCGCGACGTTGATTTTCATCGATATTTTCCGCTGAATCTCCTTTTGATACACTTAAATTTAAAGAAGCATAAATTCCCTCAGAAACGCCACCTTGGCGCGTAAAAAATCCATGTTTAAGGTTGGAAATTGTTGAAAACACGGGAGATTGTAAAGGAGTTAACATGCTGAATAAACCTCAAGAACTTTAAAAAGAGTGCCCATTTGATGAGGGCTGAGCAACCGATGAAGCGCATGATTTATGATTTCACATTGTTGGGGAGATGCTTTTTGCATCACTTTATGAGCCCAAGGCTCAATCCCGCAAACTTTTAAAAAATCTCCTTGAGAAGACAAATTCTTATGAAGAGAAGGGAAGTGATCAAGCAAATTAAGAAGAGCTCCGAAATGAACATGAGCTGTCAGATCAGCTTCCCCTAAATGTTCAAGAGGAGAAATATAGTGATGTTGATAGAGGGCTTGAAAAGTATCTCCTGTGCCTTCTTTGTATCCATAATCAATGAATAAAGCGCCTCCTTGATGTTGAGTTAAGTATTGACTTATCTCTCTAACAACTTGTTCTGCTTCAGGGCATGTTTCAAAAATATCTCCTTCTTTTGCCTCAGAAGGAAAAAAGGAAGGATTAATCTCAGGAGGATTTTTTGTGAGGGAATATGTGAGAGATTCTGTTGTATCTATAGCGATGCCTCTTTCATGCCATCCAGTAGATGTTCGCATGTATTGGTGAATGGGGAAAACATCTAAGAATTCATTTGCAATCACAAAAAGAGGTAAACCTTGAGCTGCTTTTAGAGCTGATGAAAGAGCCTCAAACCACTGAGGTGAGTAGGCTGAAAGTTGCTTCTCTTGATGGGCTTTTAGATGTGGATTGATATCAACGAGATATAAATAAATCCCTTGGATAAAATCTGGACGCTGAGAAGTTAAGCGGAGTAAATCAGCAAGAAGAGTGCCGCGTCCTGGCCCAAGCTCAAGCAGGATAAAAGGAGAAGGTCTTCCTAGTTTTTCCCAAATATTTAAGAGCCAGAAACCAAGACTTTCACCAAAAAATTGAGAGACTTCAGGAGCGGTGATAAAATCATTTTGACTCCCAATGACGTGTTGTTGAGAATAATAACCATAGTGAGGATCATGAAGCGCAGTCTTCATAAATTCGGCAATACTTAGCCATTGGTCAGTTTTAAGACGGGTACGAAGATGATTTTCACATGGCGTCATAAGGAGGCGTTTTCTTCTGTGCAAAGACGATGAGACCGAAACCAAATAGAAGTAAAGGCAGTGTTAACCATTGGCCTAAGGTTGTTCCCCAGAGAAGGTAACCAATATGCTGATCAGGCTCTCTGAAACACTCAATAATAATGCGGGCGATCGCGTATCCAATAAGAAAAGCCCCGGATAATGAGCCTTGATATTTTTGACGCCAAGCAGTGAAACGGGTAATGCCAAAGAAGATGAGAAAAAGGAAGAGCCCCTCACTAAGGGCTTCATACAGTTGACTTGGGTGACGGGGGAGAGCATCAACATGGGGGAAAATCATTCCCCAATTATGTCCAGTTGCTCGGCCCCAGAGTTCACCATTAATAAAATTTGCTAGGCGACCAAAAAAGATCCCAATAGGAGCGGCACAAGCAGCTAAATCCATTAGCTCTAAAAAAGGAGTTTGGTATTTACGACAAAACCATAAAGATGCTCCCAAAAACCCAAGAAGACCTCCATGGAAAGCCATACCTGGTTGCCAGAGAAATAAAATTTCCCAAGGTTTATGAAAATAATATTCAGGTGCGTAAAAAATAGCATGCCCAAGACGACCCCCTAGAACGATTCCAATTGTGGCAAAAGAAATAAAGTCAGTGAGATTTTGAGGGGTGATTTTAAGTGGCTGCTTTTTAATGAGCCAAAGAGCATAGCGCCATCCCAAGAGAATTCCTGCGACATATGCAAGTCCGTACCAATGAATGGACAAAGGACCTAATTGAAGCGCAATAGGATTTATATTTGGATAAATAAAGGGCATGTATTACCTGTAAGGATTTGATTGAAGTAAATAATTTTGAATATATTGTTTAACTCCTTCTTCAAGGGATGTGAAGGGTTTTTGATAACCAACCTCTCGAAGATGGCTCATTTGTGCTTGTGTATAATATTGATATTTTTCTCTTAAACCTTCTGGCATCTCGATAAATTTAATTTTTGAAGGTCTGTTCAGAGCCTGAAAAACAGCGTTTGAGAGATCAAGAAAAGAACGTGCTTTGCCTGTTCCTACATTAAAAAGACCGTTAATTTGAGGATTTTTATAGAGCCAAATCATAATATCAACACAATCATCTACCCATATAAAATCGCGAAGTTGTCCCCCATCTTGATAGTGAGGATGATAAGATTTAAAAAGCCTTGCGTGAGAGTGAGTTTTTAAAGTCTCAAAAATATGACTGACGACGCTTTGTTGGGCTCCCTTATGATATTCATTAGGCCCATAAACATTGAAAAATTTAAGGCCCACACATTGAGGCGGAAGGGGCTTATATGCTTCTTGACGCGTCGCGATGCGAAGATCAAAAGCATGCTTACTCCATCCATAGACATTTAAAGGAAGTAATTTTCTAAGAGCCGTTACTTGTTGATTATCCTCAAAGCCTTCATTTCCGTCCCCATAAGTTGCGGCAGATGAAGCATAAATAAACTGTTTTCGATGGATGGTGCACCATTCAAGTAAATTTATTGAGAAGGTGAGATTATTTTCAATCACAAGATCAGCATCTGTTTCTGTTGTTGTTGAGATCGCTCCTAAATGAAAAATAGCCTTTATGTCATCAATATGAGAATTAAGAAAAGAAAACGCGTGGGAAGGTGCGACAATCTCAGCAAGATTACGGTGGCGTAAATTTTTCCATTTTTCGTCTTTTCCCAAAGTATCAATAGCGACTAACGGAGCTTGAGTTTCCTGTTCAAGTCTGGCAAGTAAATTAGACCCTATAAAACCAGCCCCTCCGGTGACAACTAACATGCACTCTTCCTTTATTGTTTGATCTTGTAGAAATATAAGCTGGCAATTAAGCTCTCGCAAGTTATAATCCAACAAGAAGGAGAATAAAATGCAAAGCGAAAATCGACTCTTTGATGAAGTTGCAAAAATGATGTGCAAACTAATGAGATCATTCTGCCAATTAAAGAAAAAATTATGTAAAACTGAACAGCATCAGTCTCAATCATCTCAAGAAAAGGCAATGCCTGAAGCAAAAATGAAGCAGCAATAGCTGCTGCGCGAATTCTCTTGGGTTATACCTTCTTGATATGGTATGTAATCACGTATTCTTATATCGGAGGTTTTATACTTGCCACGTCCATCCTCAAAATCGCTTGTTTCATCTAATAACCCTATTGATTTTATAGAAGAGACTTTAAATTCTGAAGAATGGCCTTGTTATCGATTGAGTTCTGAAGAGCTTTTAATTGAAATCCCTGGTCGTTGGTGTGACTATCGCTTGCAATTCATCTGGCAAGAAGATTTAAATATTTTACAACTCTTTTGCTTAATGGATATTCGTCTCCAGACAAAAGTAAAAACAGAAATTCAAGAATTATTGTGCCTGATTAATGAAAAATTAGCGATCGGTCATTTTGAAATGATGCCTGAAGAAGGTGTTCCAACTTATCGGTATGGTTATCTTCTTTTGAATGTGAAAAACTTAGCTATTGAAGTCGTTGAGGAGATGATTAATATTAGTATTGCCGAGTGTGAGAAATTCTATCCAGCTTTTCAATTTGTAATTTGGGGTGGAAAATCTGCAAAAGAGGCTGCATCTGTTGCAATGCTTGATACCGTAGGCGAAGCGTAGAGGCAAATAAGCTAAGGTTTAGATTCATGGAATCAACAGGAATACACTCTAAAATTATAGAGGCTACCTTAGAAATATTAGCACAGACATCTTGGGATGCCCTAACTATGGAAGAGTTAGCGGCAAAACTATCAATAACGCCGATTCAGCTTTATACAAACTTTCCGACTCGTTGTGATCTTCTGAAAGGTGTTGTGCAATTTATTGATGATAAAATGTTGGAGCTTTATGAAGAAGGGAATGAAGATCTCATGCTTCAAGAAAAGCTATTTGATATTATCATGTGCCGTTTTGAAGTCATGGAAGCCTATAAAAAATCTTTGAAAAATATTATTCTCACAATTTGGCGTGATCCAATCAGTTTTCCAAGTGGCGTTTTTTCAGGTCTTCACTCGATGAGCATAATTCTTGGGGCTGTCGGGGTTCCTATTGAAGGTATTAAAGGCAAACTTAATATCAAAATTCTTTCTTTTTTCTATCTTTATACACTTAAATTTTGGTTTGACGATGAAACACAAGACATGGCAAAGACCTTAGCGCATGTCGATAAAGGGCTCAAAAATATTATTGATTTTTTAAATATGTAATTTGTTAACACATCCTTAACCTTTTCGTTTGAGAATAGGTCCTGGCCAAGTTAAACAGGGGGGAAAAATGAAAAAAACAATTATATTATGGTCTTTGTATACATTTTCACTCGCGATTGCGAATGTTCTTCAGGCGAATTTTTGGGATCCCAGAGATGATAAGACAGATCAAGTCGTGGGCGAAGAAAAAGAAGTCTCTAAACAAGACGAAATAGAATAAGCATTAGGACAAAAAATAAAAAGGCTTCAAGGGATTTTGAAGTCTTTTTAAAAATTCTTTGATAGTGATTTTTAATATCTAATTAATTAATTTTTTTATTAATCATGAAGTTAAAAGTAATGAGTACAGGAAATGAATCATAAAATTACCAATTTAATTTTTATCTTTACAATTTTGACAATCGTTCATCATTTATATGCGGGAAATAATTTTAATCTCAGTAATAATGAAGAAATCTTAGTAGAAAAAGAAGAAGCTTAATTCAAGTTAAAAGGCTAAAAATTAAGATTAATAGAGCCAAGATCATACATCATTTTGACTGATTATATATCTCAAAAAAATAAAAAACTATTCTTGTCAGGAAGATAATCTCATATTAAGGTACTGAAAAACTTGGTTGGGGGCAAACAATGTTAAAAAAAATATTCCTATTATTAATCCTTATTTGTAAACCGATTTCTGCATCTTATATGGCTTCTATGGATGATAGCAGTGACGAAGAAAGTAGGCATTTAATTCCATCAGCGGCAGGAAGAGAAGCTGATGAAGGTTATAATTCTATGGTGATATCCTCTGCTATTGCAGGTCAGTTCTCTATTGAAGAAAAAGATAGTGATAAATTAGAAAATTGTATTCAACAGCGCGCCTTTACATTTGACGAACCTTTAAATCAAAAAATAGGTCGTTGGATAGGAGGATTCATGGGATTCGCCGCCGCGCAAGGATGGGATCCCTTAATAATTTTCACGCTTTTAAATTCTGTTTTATTGATGACTGGTTATAAAGTTCCGGTCGGTTCAAATCTCGATTGGGTGATAATTGGTGCTATAACAGGCCTATTAACGCCTGCGACATCAACTCATTTAGGAGAAGGTTTTGCTGAAGTTGCATCACATTCTTACCTTTTGAAACGTATGCCAGTCGTCAATAGATTACCTATCATAAGGAGAATTGAATCACCCTTAGAAATTCCTGAGTCTTATAGACTAGAAGGTAAATCAACTTATTTTAAATTATTGAATGCTATATATGCCGGAGCCTGGAGTGTCATTTATGCTTCTGTTTTATCTGGTCTTGAGCATAAAAAAGAAAATCGTCTTCTTTTCTGGATCTTTGTAGGGCCATATGCTCTTTCTAAGTTTTCCCAATTATATAAATATACATCCGCTGCCGCAAAAAAACATATAAGGTGGGAAAAGCATCGTGGTGAAATTGAAATAACCAAAATTAAGCGGGGGACTATAAGACAGCACTTAGAGACTTTGAAGTTACACGAGCGTGGAGATAACGAGATAGATGAGACTTATAAGTCTATCAGTTCTAAGGAAGTGAGTATTCCAGAAAAGATTGGCGCTTTGAATAGAAACGGAAAAGCCCGTCTTATTCCGATTCAAGATATAAGTAAAGGTCAAGTTGATTTTGATATGCATGAGAGTTTAAGTAACTCTAAGGAAAAAAACAATTATACTGAATTAGACGTTAATAGACATATGTCACAGTCTTTAAAAGATAAGACTGTCACGCGCTTAACAAACGTTATTTCTTGTGGAGCTATAATTTCTCGATATTTCTTATATTCTTGGCTGATAGATTATTCTTTTGGAGCTTGGGGAATTACTGAAGGATTGGCAAGAAATATACTTACCTATGGAGGAGCTGCTATCTTAGATATTGTTGCGACCTTTTTTGAAGAAGGTGGTATTCAAGAATACTTTAACTCTATTTTTAAAAACGATTTTCCCTACTGGTATGCTGAAAATCACCCGAAAATACGACGCACGATTGGAATCAGTAGTCTTATTTTGGGAGGGGTTCTTGCAATACCAGATTCTTGGTATGCATGGACTAAATTAACAGCTTTACCAAGAGGAGATTTAAAGACAGAAAACCATATTGATAATGATATAAGAATCCCAATTTTATTGTTTATGGTGTTTGATGGTTGGCCTAGAAATGGAGCTTTCCTGGCATCAGGATATGATGAGTTTATCTCAAATGCACGCCACAGAGGGCGTCAATTATTTTCGTGTCTATCTTGCCGCCGTATCAAGGCAATTGGGCGAGGAGATAAAATTGATCGAATCAGTAGAGCGGCTAAAAAACTTCAAGAAGTTGTTGATGATTTAAATCCAGACGGAGTAGACCAAATATATGATTGGCTCTTTAAAGGTCCTTCAGTAAATGGGGTGCAATAGGAAATAATTGATTAAAAATATGAAAAGAGGCAAGAGTTGACCTCATTTTAATTTAAGAATATAATTAAAAGATAAATATAACAGGGGAGAATATTATGACAGATCAAGCAAATTCCGATAAAAAAACACAAAATAATCCGTTTGAATTTTTTAAAGATATGAAGATGCCCTCAATTGATTATGAAGCACTTCTTGCTATTCAACGCAAAAATCTTGAAGCTTTTGCCGGTTCTCAAAAATCGACCATGGAGGCCATTAAAACAATTGCGGGTCTTCATCAAGAATATACAAAGAATGCCGTTGAACAAGCAAACCAAACGCTTAAGCAAGCCATGAGTGCTAAAACACTCGAAGAACAAATGAAAGTTCATGGCGATGCGGTTAAGGCGGGTTTTCAAGATTGGATGAAACATACGCAACATGTTGGAAAACATTTAACAGAAGCCAGTAAGAATTTCCATGAAGATATGAGCGCTTCAGTTAAGCAACACATGAAAAATGCCCAAGATTTTTATGAAAAAGCAAAGAAAACGCATTAATTTAAAAAGTTTTCTGAATGAATTATGAAAGGAGAGGCGAGATCCTCTCCTTTATTTTTTTAAGATAAGAGACATATGACTAATTTCATAAGCCTGATCTTTTACTCTCAAAGCATGAGGTTCAGTGCCCCATATTTTGAAGCCACAGGATTCATATAATTTTCGTGCAGCATTATTTGTCGTTTCAACCCCTAAATAAACGACGTGACATTCAATTATTTTTTGAGCGTGCTGAAGAGCTGACTCCATTAGCAGTTTCCCTACACCCGCCTTTCGATAGAGAGGTTGGACATAAGTTCCCCAGAGAGTGCATTTATGCTGAATGTGGGGGAGTTTTTCTTGAAAAAGACCAATAAATCCAACGAGTTTTTGGTCTATAAATGCCCCTAGAATAATTTCTTGCATACTTGTTTGACTGAGGAGGCTTTTATAGGCATTCATCCCACGAGATTTTTCGGCTTCATAGGAAGTTAGAAAACTTGTGGGAGAATTTTGCAAAGCCTCAAGGCGTAATTGAAAAAAGCTTTCTAAGTCATTCTCATTTAGGCGGCGCGTATAAGTTGAAGAATTCATGATTTATTGTTTCAATATTTCTTCATCTTAAGGAGATTAATCCTCGCCCATTCTCAAGGCCGCTAAGAAGGCACTTTGAGGGATTTCAACCTTTCCGAATTGGCGCATGCGTTTCTTTCCAGCTTTTTGTTTATCAAGCAGCTTACGTTTACGGGAAATATCACCGCCATAGCATTTCGCAAGAACATCTTTACGAAGGGCAGAAATCGTCTCACGTGCAATGACCTTAGCGCCAATAGCAGCCTGAATTGGGATCTTAAATAATTGCCGAGGGATCAGATCTTTTAAGCGTTCGCAAAGGGCACGGCCGCGCGTTTCGGATTGAGCTCTGTGAACGATACAAGAAAGAGCATCGACAGGTTCTGCATTAATTAAGATCGTTAACTTAACAAGATCGCCTTCACGATACTCATCAATCTCATAATCGAAGCTTGCATACCCTCGTGAAACGGATTTTAAGCGATCATAGAAATCAAACACGACTTCGTTTAAAGGAAGTCTATAAACAACCATCGCGCGATTCCCGACATATGTTAGGTCAATTTGTTCGCCACGACGGTCAGTGCATAAAGTTAATATCGCACCTAAATGTTCATCAGGGACCAATATAGTTGCTTTAATCCAAGGTTCTTCAATCGTATCAATTTTGCCGGCATCAGGAAAATCTGCAGGATTATGAAGTTCAATGTGTTCGCCATTTGTGAGGCGGATTCGATACACAACACTTGGGGCTGTTGTAACCAAATCAAGGTCATATTCGCGCTCGAGGCGTTCTTGAACAATTTCAAGGTGTAAAAGACCTAAGAAACCACAACGAAAGCCGAATCCAAGGGCTGCTGAACTCTCAGCTTCAAAGCTGAAGCTGGCATCATTCAGACGTAGTTTCGCGAGACTTTCCCGTAGATTTTCGAAATCATCTGCTTCAGCGGGGAAAAGGCCACAAAAGACGACAGGAATACTCGGTTTGAACCCTGTAAAAGGTTGATCTGTTGGTCGCTTTTCTTCGGTAATTGTATCACCGACTTTACAGTCAGCAACATGCTTGATACTTGCCGTGATGAAACCAACTTCGCCGGGATAGAGGCCATCAACCATCACTTTTTTGGGGGTAAAAACACCCACACTATCAACTTGGTGAACAGCGCCTGCGGCCACCATTTTTACTTTCATTCCTTTTTTAAGAATACCATCTTTAATGCGGACTAAAATGATAACGCCTAAATAGGGATCATACCAACTATCGATCAAAAGAGCTTTAAGAGGTGCATCAGGATCGCCGTCTGGAGCCGGGAGTTTAGCGACAAGAGCCTCTAAAACATCTTCAATGCCTATGCCACTTTTAGCGGAAACAACAACAGCTTCTGACGTATCCAGTCCGATGACATCTTCGATTTGCTTTTTGACGCGATCGGGATCGGCGGCCGGTAAGTCAATCTTGTTGAGAACAGGAATGATTTCATGATTGTTATCGATCGCTTGATAAACGTTTGCAAGAGTTTGCGCTTCAACGCCTTGGCTTGCATCAACAACTAACAGAGAACCTTCACAGGCGGCTAGAGATCGACTGACCTCATAGGCGAAATCCACGTGGCCTGGCGTATCCATGAGGTTAAGCTGGTATGTTTTTCCATCTTTCGCTTTATAGCTGAGTCTAACGGTTTGAGCTTTAATGGTAATGCCGCGTTCACGCTCAATATCCATGCTATCAAGGACTTGATCGACTAACTCACGTTCGGTCAAGCCACCACAGACTTGAATAAGGCGATCAGCCAAAGTTGATTTACCATGGTCAATGTGTGCAATAATTGAGAAATTGCGAATATGTGACTGAAGGGTCATGTGCGTAACTGGGCTCCGATTTGTTGTGCGGCTGAAATGATCTTGTCAGAAAGATCAGAGATTTGAGCTTCTGTCAAGGTTGCCTCGTGGGGTTCAAGTCGAATTGAAAGAGCAATTGATTTTTTGCCTTCAGGAATGCCAGTTCCTTGATAGACATCGAAAATACGGATCTCTTTGATAAGGTGTGGGTCACTCTTGCGAATTCCCGAAAGAAGCTTATCCGCTGGAAGGCTTTCATCTAAAATAAACGCAAAATCTCGTTCGACAACTTGATAGGGGCTTAACACTAAAGATTTTTTACGAAAATCTTTTTTTGGAAGCGGAATTGAATCGAGATAACATTCAAAAGCGATCACAGATGTCTCTAAATCAAACTCTTTTAAAAGGGTTGGGTGAATTTCACCAAAAGTGGCAAGCGTAACTTTGGGACCCAATTTTAAAGAAGCTGAGCGTCCAGGATGATACCAAGAAGAAGCTTCAGCGTGTAATTGAGGTATTGAAGCTTCAATGCCGAGGGAAGTTAAAAGGGACAAAACATCGGCTTTAATATCAAAGAAATCAATTGGTCGTTGAGGTGATGCCCAATGCTTTGCATTGGTTTCACTTGCTCGAATTCCGGCAACGACGAGCGTTTGTGTGCTCGATTGAAATTGAGGGCCAATTTCAAAGAGAGCTGGATTCTTAATTCCGCGAGAAAGATTACGAGAAATTGCCGATAAAAGATTGGGCAACAAAGAAGGTCTCATGTCTGAAAGGTCCCCGCTAATCGGGTTTTCAATTTTTAAATCAGAATGTCCGCCATTAAAGAGTTTAGCTTGTTTTTCAGAAAGAAAGGACCAGGTCAAAGCTTCATGAAATCCACGGCTAGCAAGAGTTCGTCTTGCAATCCAACGACGTTTCTGAGCGGCAGTAAGAGGCGTGTTATCTGAAAGTTGCTCATCTATATGAAGAGGAGGGAGATCTTCGGCAGGAATTGATTCATACCCTTTGACTCTTAAAACTTCTTCTACAAGATCTGCGCTTCCTTCGAGATCTTTACGCCAAGAAGGTGTGCGGACTTCATTTTGCGTGATATGACAGCCAAGCTTTTCTAAAATGGTGCGACTCTCGTCTTCAGGCAGATTCAATCCTCCTAAAGTACGTATCCGATTAAAGTCAAAAAGTATAGTCTTTGTCGTGTCTAGTAAATGACCTGTTCGGACCATTTCACTAGGTTCCCCCCCGCAAATATCTAAAATAAGCTGGGTGGCTTGTTCAATACATTCATCAATAAGGGCAGGATCTACACTACGTTCAAGACGATACCGTGAATCGGTTATAATTCCTGTTTTGCGGCCCGTCATCGCAATACTAATTGGATCAAAAAAAGCACATTCTAAAAAGGCATTTTGTGTCTCCAGTTGAGTGCCACTTTCCAGGCCCCCAATAATGCCACCGACAGCCACAGGTCCTTGTGTATCGGCTACAATGGTCATATCAGTGTCGAGCGTATAGCTTTTGTTATTCAGCGCCAACAAAGTTTCATTCGTTTGAGCAGTTCGTACTGTAAGATTGCCGTGAAGTCTGTCTGCATCAAAGATATGCATAGGGCGACCACGATCAAAACAAATGAAATTGGTAATATCGACGAGAGCTGAAATAGGACGAATGCCAATAGCTTTAAGCTTTTTTTGGAGCCATTGAGGACTTTCGCAATTGGTAAGACCCCGGATAAAGCGACCGGCGAAATAAGAGCATGCCTGTGAAGTCTCGAGTGTTACTGCCAGAGGGCTTTTATAAGAACCTTGAATCGGAGGAATTTTTAGATCTGTCAACGTGCCGAGGGGGGTGGCGGCTAAGTCCCGCGCAATACCTCTGACGCCAAGGCAATCTCCGCGATTCGGGGTAATTTCAACGTCTAGAATAGGATCATCAAGTCCGGCATAGACGGCAAAATCCATCCCCACAGGGGCTTCTTCCGGTAGCTCGATAATACCTTCAGATGTTTCCGCAAGCTCTAGCTCTTGCTCCGAGCACATCATGCCATTGCTCTCAACGCCTCTCACAGCTGCAATTTTCATGGTCATACCATTGCTTGGAATGGTGAGGCCTGGAAGAGCTAGGACCCCTTTCATTCCTTGACGAGCATTTGCGCCTCCACAAACAACTTGTAGTTTTTCTTGCCCTGTATCGACCAATAAAACCTTTAAACGATCGGCATCAGGGTGAGGGGTTGCTTCAAGCACATGAACAATTTTAAACCCTTTTAGGCGCTCACCAGGATGTTGAATACTATCCACGACGAGTCCCAAAGAATTGAGACGCTCAACGATTACCTCTAAGGAAGCTTCTGTTAAAAAATGTTCTTTAAGCCAAGAAAGAGTAAATTTCATTCGGATGTTCCTTCCATCAAAGCTTCAAAAGGAGAGAAGCCATAGTGTCTAAGCCATCTAAGATCGGCTTCATAAAAAGAGCGTAAATCAGGAATGCCGTATTTCAGCATCGCAACTCTTTCAATTCCCATGCCAAAGGCAAAGCCTTGATATTTTGTTGAATCAATTCCGCAATTCTCGAGAACCTTCGGGTGAATCATTCCACATCCTAAGATTTCAAGCCAATCTTGTCCGGGACCCACGATTAATTGACCATCTTTACGATAACAAGCAATGTCAATTTCGGCAGAGGGTTCTGTGAAAGGAAAATAGCCGGGGCGAAACCGTAACGGTAAATGAGGTTGATTAAACATCTCTTCACAAAAAGTTTGAAGGCATGCTTTTAAATGCCCCATATGGACGCCTTCAGCTACATATAATCCCTCAATTTGATGGAAAGTTGGGGTATGGGTGGCATCATAATCACTGCGATACACACGTCCTGGGGCAATAATACGAAGAGGTCCTTTTTTCTTTAACATGGACCGAATTTGGACAGGAGACGTATGCGTTCTTAAGACTTTTCTTTCTGTCCCTTCTGCAGTCGCGGGGAGATAAAACGTGTCATGATCTTGACGTGCAGGATGTTCAAGCGGGATATTGAGAGCCGTGAAATTATAAAAATCTTCTTCAATATCGGGGCCTTCGGCAACAGAAAATCCCATGTTCTTAAAGATGGCAATCATTTCATACATGACTTGAGAGATAGGATGAATCGTGCCAAGCGTTTGAGGACGAATAGGTAGCGTCACATCAATCTTTTCTTTTTCAAGGCGTGATTGAAGCTGAGCCGCTTCCAAAATTTCTTTTTTAGCTTCTAGGCTCATTGTAATCTGATCACGCAATGTATTCAATTGAGCCCCACGTTCTTTACGTTCTTCAGGATTTAAAGATCCTAAAGTTTTCATAAGATTTGAGATTTCTCCCTGCTTTCCGAGAGCTTGGACTCGAAGAGACTCTAACTCTTGCAACGCAGAGGCATCATTTATTTGCGTGAGAAAACGCTCAGCAATGGAGTGAAGTTCATTCATTTCCTTATCCTGTTAATCATTTAAAAGTGGTGCGATTATGCCATAGATTTTTAAAATGTCAGCAAATGAGTGACAAAAACCATACCCAACTTTTTTTATTTATTTTTCTACCATCTTGTTTTGTAAGGCGCGCTCAATAACCCTACTCTTATAATATACCACAGGAGCCTCATTTTTGGAAGAAAAAAATGAAAAATGTTCAATAAATATTTTATTTAAAATCAATTAGATATTGTAAAAAATAGAAGTTAGATAGAGTGATAAGCTTAAATAAACGAAAACGTTAAATTTTGACTCCTTTTGAGCGAAGGTAGGCCTCTATTTCTTGCTTTTCTTGAAGGTTTTCAAGAATAATAGCTTGATAGAGAGAGTAGCTAGCCATTTTTGGCGGGCGACCATAAAGCATTGTCCACTCATTCTTAAAAGCCATAATAAGCGCATGATGTTCTGGCGTCATTTTTTCTTTTAAATGATGCATAATTTTTTGATTTTCTTGCAAAGTTAAAGGATCGAGTCCCCAGATATCAATTTTCCAAAAATCTTGGATATTCTCATCAAAAGCGTTAAGGCTTAAACATAATCCTGATGTCATGGGAGGGCGAGGATAATTAAGAAAATCAATAAATTTTAATTTCTGAAGGCCTTTTTCTTTGATTAAAGAAGCAGAAATAATGCTGAGAATTTCTTTTGGATCTTGTTCTACTTGAAGGCCTAGTTGCAGATCAAGATCGCGCCATGTCATGGTCTTTAGAAAATAGCTTCCTGTGAAATAAAGAGGCCCGTGAGCCCGAATAATTCCAAAATAAGGAGCTGTCTGAATAAACTTATCAGCATTTTGTTGAAGATCATTCATGATAAATAAGTTACTCAGTTTTTATGATTTTATAGATAGCCTTCATTCTACGCTTAATTTTGTAACGTACAATGCTTAAGACAAAAATTAGAGAAGTGATTTCAATTGGTACGTTGTTGATAAGATTAGTAATAATTATTTTCTTAGGATACTTAATAAAAGGATGGAAAGACAAAGTGAGATGCATTAGAGCATATCAAAGATCTTAATAAAAATTAGACAATTGGATAAATTAAGAATATACTTATAGGGTGAGCCAGAAAAGTTTCTCTATATTCCCTCCCCTTTGACTTGCTGGTTCATCTTCTTTTCAAGAAATATTCCAGCTCGCTTCAATAAGTATATCGAGAATGTGAGATTAGGTGATTAAAAACACGAGAAATGAATCTAACTTCAATCCCCTCTCTTATTACTTATTAAAATAGCAGGAGAGGGGAGAGACGTTGTTTTTATAAGCTTAGGCTGCTTGAAGCGCTTTGTTTGCTTGATTAACAATTGCTTCAAATGCTTGTGGTTCACGAGCAGCAAGATCAGCAAGTACTTTACGATCAACTTCGATGCCAGCTTTATGGACACCGTTCATGAACTGTGAATAGGTAAGACCAAATTCACGTGCTGCGGCATTAATACGTTGGATCCATAAGGCGCGGAAATTGCGCTTACGTGTACGGCGATCGCGATAAGCATATTGAAGGCTTTTTTCAACAGCTTGAACGGCTGTACGATAACAATTTTTGCGACGACCAAAATAGCCAGAAGCCATTTTGATAATTTTTTTATGACGAGCGTGGGTTGTAGTCCCTCTTTTTACACGGGCCATGGTAGTATCTCCTCTTAAAGTCCGTAAGGAATAAAGTTACGTTTAATGATTCTAGCATCTTGGTCACACATGACGGTTGTTCCGCGTGCATTACGAATCATCTTCTGAGTACGCTTGATCATTCCATGGCGTTTTCCGGCTTGGGCCATAACAACTTTGCCTGTACCAGTCAATTTGAAGCGTTTTTTTACGCTACTTTTGGTTTTAAGTTTGGGCATTTTTCATTCCTATTTAAAGTGAATATTTAATAAAACTTGAGTGGATAGGCATGCCCTAAAGTTCTAATAACCTTACGCCAGGCCACTCATAAGACATCTTATAACAATCTTTATTGCCTTAATCAATACTTGAGTTTTTAGCTTTTCTGATCTTGTTTATTTTGATGCTGGAAAAATTTTGAGAACAATCATTCCTTATAAATAAAGAGTGTTTTGTAAAAAATGCAATGCTTGTATGTTAATTCCGCACTTGAAGATTTTTGATTGTTGTCTATATGTAAAATGTAAACAGTCGCCAATATGGAGTTAAATATGAGTCACCCTAACGCTCTTAAATTATACGCAGTTCTTAGATTAGGTTCCCTTCTTCTTATGGGAACAGCCTATGCCGGTGGGCATGGAGATAGTGAAATTCTTGGGGAAGAAAACCGAGAAGTCATGCCTCTTCAAGTTGGAAGGCACTATGATGCTGCATATCAATCAAGTTTTGTGGAAGGTGAGACAAGTGAGCCTATTGTGCATGCTTCTAAAAAACAAGTTGAGGCATATAAACGGCATGAAGCCCAATATGAAGAAGCACTTGTAAAGTCTCTTAAAGCCCATGATAAGCTTGAAAAAGCAAAGAAAAAAGGTAAAGACACATCAAAATTAACGAAAAAAGTTCAAAAGCGGGATCAACGTGTCCACGAGATTGAAGAAAAGCTAGAAGAAGATATTAAGGTTGGTGTTCAACAAGCGCTTTTAGAAAAAGAAGTTGAAAAATTAGACAAGAAAAGTTTTCTTCAACAAACTAAAGAAAAGGTGATTAAGGCTTTTTCTTCTAAGAAGAAAGCCAAAACTTCAGAATCGATTATCAAACCCGATTCTCAAGAGGAAAGCGACAATATTTTAGCGCTTCATGGAGGTGGATTTCGAGGAATTCTTGAGCTCATGCAATTGAAGGCACTCGAGGAAGAGACAGGCTTGAAAACTTTTGAGCTTTTCAAAGGAGGTATTTATGGCACGTCGACAGGAGGGCTTGCAGCTCTTATGTTAGCGCGCGGCATGTCTGCGGGTGAGGTTCTTGATGTTTATCTTAATAATGGAAATAGAATTTTCTCATGGAGTTATTCGGATTATTTCACGAATCCATTAGGACTTTTTCGTTCTGCCTATGATGCAACACAACTTGAAGCAGTTATTGAGGAACAAGTTGGAGATGCAATGCTTGCAGATGTAAAAGTGCCAGTTGGTGTAGTTGTGCAAAATGTAGATACAGAGGAAGGCATTTTGCTTTCTAGTGCTTCACATCCTGAAGTTTCAATGTTGGATGCTGGCCGTGGAACAAGTGCTGCAACAACCTACTTTGATGCTAAAGAGATTAAAACTAAGAATGGAACTTTTATTGCGCGAGATGGTGGGTTTTCCGCTAATGATCCAAGTGAACTTGCGTTGAGAGAGTATCGTAGGCTTAATCCTGGTAAAAAGCCAAGCATTCTTACCCTGGGAACAGGAGAAGTATCTGTGTATAAGCCTCACACGATGGCTGGGTTGTGGGCTTTTATTCACCCAGGTACAGATATGGAAATGATGTTCCATTATCAAATGACTCAAACTCGTAAGGCAATGAAGGATCATAAGGAGATAGGTGACATTGATGAGTATGATTACTTCAATATACAGTTGCCTACTAAAATTGACCTTGCAGATATAAGTTCAAAATCAGTTGCATTAATGCAACAATTAGCAACAACATTTATCCAAACAAATGAAGGGTTTAGGGCTTATATTGAAAGACGAAAACAAGAAGTCCAAAAAGGTCAAATGTTAAGACTTCCTCAAGAACGCGAACAAGTAAGTATTGTTAATGAACCAGCTCAGACAAACAACATAATAGACATAGCCGCTTAAGGAAAAGGCCCCTTTATGTAAAATCAAAGGGGCCATCTTATTTTCTCAAAAAAATAAGTTTAAAATGAATATAAAAATCTAACATGAGTTGAATTTTGATTCTTCATTTATTTGTTAACTATTTGTTAATTCTTGCTTTTCATCCTTATGTGTATTTGATGAATCTTATGTATGCATTATAGGCAATTGCGTACTTTCTTAAAATTTCTTATCAATAAGATCGTGAATTGAACCCTAACTTTAGGAGGTAGATCATGAAAGCACGACAAAACCCAAAGTGCGCACAAAAGAAATCCAAGTTAAAAATTTATGCAGCCACTCGATTAGCTTCTCTTTTATTAATGGGAGGCGCTTATGGCGTTCACGGAAATGGGGGGTCTCTCACTGAAGAAAATCGTGACGTTATGCCATCAGCCAGCAGGATGCATAGTATTGCTTGCGAATCAAGTTTTGTGGAAGGCGAGACAAGTGAGCCTGCTGTAAGTGCGTCACAAGTCACCGAATATAAGAAGGATGAAGTAGAATATGCGAAAGCTGTCAAAGATGCGTGGCAAGTTAATAAGAAACTTGAAAGAGCAGAGGCTGGCGCAGGATCTGAATTAGAACAACAAGCTCAAAACCTTGCTCAAAGTATTCATCATTATGAAGATAGATTAGAAGAAGCCATAGATGGTGGGGTACAGCGGGCTGTCCTTGAAGAGGGAATAAGCACTTCTTTTTCTAAGAAGCCAAACATCATAAAAAAGTTCATAACAGGTGCAGGTTCTAGAGAAGAAGAAAATATTCTTTGTCTTGATGGGGGGGGAATGCGTGGAGTTGGGACTCTTACAATGCTTGCAGCTCTTGAAATGAAGACAGGGCTAAGAACTCATCAATTATTTGATCGTATTTATGGAACATCAACAGGTGGATTAGCCGCAATCTTGTTAGCGCGTGGTCTTTCTGCAAATGAAGTTCTCGACCTCTACGTGAAAGAAGGTAAAGTTATTTTTGGGCGTAGTACCTGGGATATAATTTCAAATCCCGGTGGTTTCTTAGGAGCTACTTATCGGCCTGAAGGGCTTGAGAGTGTTATTAAAAAGTATGTTGGAGAGGCGGCACTGTCTGAAGTTAAAGTGCCTGTTACTGTAACTTCTGTTGATAGTAAAACAGGAGCACTGAAATTATTGAGCAGTGAAGATGGAGATACAAAAGATGTATCAATGCTTGAGGCAGGACGTGCAACAAGTGCGGCTCCCACTTATTTCCCTGGAATAGAGGTCACAACAAAGAAAGGATCGTACACAGCTATTGATGGAGGCGTTGGCTATAATAACCCTGCAACTATCGCCTTTGAACATGCGCGGGATCGTTATAAAGAGCAAGGGAGAAAAGTTAGAATAAACATGCTTTCCCTTGGGACGGGTACCGAATCATTCCTTCAGCTGAATAAAAATGCAGGAAAGTTAGGTTTTGGAAATCCTGGGAACATTCCTGGATTTTTTATGGGAATTACCGGGCAAGGTGTGGAAGATACAATGGCAAGGTTACATAAAAAAGGAAAACTTCAACATTATGCGCGGATACAATTTGGGCTCGAACAAAAAGTTGATCTTGCAGACTATAGTGAGTTAACACTGAAAAAATTACAAGAAGTTGCTTGGGCAACTGCTCATGGTGAAGAAATGTCAGCCTTTGCAAAATTATTAAATAAACAAAAAAGAGATATTAAACGCTAAGATAGTTCTTTTGTGAGTTAGTAAAAATGCCCTAGAAATTTCTTAGGGCATTTTTTTATGTAAATTTTCTTTACCTCTCATCATTTCTCGATTAAATTGCCGGTGAGTGCTTACTTAATAGATTAAAAATTGAAAGCATCTCATGCGCCCTTAGCTCAGTTGGATAGAGCGTCGGCCTTCTAAGCCGCAGGTCGCAGGTTCGAATCCTGCAGGGCGCACCATTTTTCTTATGCAATAATATCAGGAAGTAATTGACTTTTAAGTCTTAGGATTTGATCTTTTAAGAGTAATTTACGTTTTTTGAGCCGTTGTACTGCAACTTGATTGACGATGCGCTCTTCCATCATCTTTTCAATCATATGATCAAGTTCACGATGTTCCTCGCTAACTTTTTCAAGCTGCATTTTAACAATTTCCATTGATTCCATTGGCTTTAGTACTCGCGATTAATTAATTTTTTGACCATTGTACTATCACATTTATAAAAATTTTTTAAGTCATCTTGCGCATGTTATACCAAATGAGATAGGTTCTGAATAGTCTGTTCAATAGAAATAATTGGAAAACAATGACAAAAAAAATTGGAATTTTAACGAGTGGTGGCGATTGTGCCGGATTAAATGCTGTTTTAAGAGCGGTAACTGTGCGGGCAATCGATGGGTATGGCTGGCAAGTTTTTGGTATTAACCATGGAACGATAGGCCTTTTAAATCGTCCTGTGGGATATCGACCTTTGACAATAGAGACATTTGAAGAAGGCGTGTTCCATCGAGGTGGAACAATTTTGGGTACCACAACTAAAGGAGACCCTTTTGCATTTCCTATGCCGGATGGATCTTTCAAAGATCGTTCGATGGAAATTGTTGAAGGTTGTCGTATGCTTGGATTGGATGCTCTTATTGGTATTGGTGGTGATGGAAGTTTAAAGATTATTCATGAGCTTTGTCGGCGAGGTAGCATCCCCTTCGTCGCTATTCCTAAAACGATCGATAATGATTTAGAATGTACAGACCAATCAATTGGTTTTATGACTGCTGTAGATGTAGCGACAGAAGCTCTCGATCGTCTACAACCGACAGCTGCAAGCCATGATCGAGTCATGGTTTTAGAATTAATGGGACGAGACGCTGGGCATATTGCTTTAACAGCAGGTATTGCGGGGGGAGCTGACGTCATTTTGATCCCTGAAATACCTTACAAATTAGAACATGTTCAGAATAAGATAAATCAACTTTTAAAACGTGGGCGTAACTTTGCTCTTGTTGTTGTTGCTGAAGCTGTTAAAACTGAGGAAGGTCAACCTATTCAAATTAAAGATCTTTCTGGACGCGCAAGATATGGCGGAATTGGGCATTATTTGAGTGATCAAATTACGCGTCTTACAGGAGCAGAAACCCGTTTTATGGTTTTGGGTCACGTCCAAAGAGGGGGGCAGCCTGATGCTTCAGATCGTATTTTGGCGTCAGCTTTCGGTGTAAAAGCAGTTGATTTAATTGCTGAACAGAAGTTTGATCGAATGGTTGCTTGGCAAAATAGAACAGTTATTGATGTGCCTATTCTTGAAGCTATTGCGCGAAATAGAGCTGTTGATCCTGAAAGTGTGCTTGTACAAACCGCGAGAGGTTTAGGCATTTGTCTTGGGGATGAAAGTTAATTGAGTTATACTCAAAAACTATTACTTATGAGATTATAAAAGAAAGATTATCACCTAACTAATAAAAGTGATTATCCTTAAAGAAAGGAAGAAAAATGGTTGTTCCATTAATGCCAAAGGCAACGGCACTTTGGCTTGTTGAAAATACGACATTAACGTTTGAGCAAATAGCAGCATTTTGTGAATTACATCTTCTTGAGGTGCAGGCCCTTGCTGATGGTGAAATTGGTATTGGTTTGGTGCCTTTTGACCCTCTCGCTAATAATCAATTAACAGCTCAAGAAATTAAGCGATGTGAAGAAGATTCATCTAAGCATTTAATTCTTAAAGAGCATGACTCTATTTTAGATAAGAATCTGAAAAAAGGACGCTATACACCGGTTTCTTTGCGTAAAGATCGACCTGATGGTATTGCATGGATCTTAAAACACTATCCGCAAATGAATGATACTTTATTATGCAGACTTTTAGGGACAACAAAAGCAACTATTGATGCAATTCGGAATAAAACCCATAAAAAAGCATTAAATATTAAGCCACGACACCCTGTAACGTTAGGGTTGTGCACCCAAAGAGATCTTGATCAAACTGTTGAAGAGGTTTTGAAAATGCACCCAGAAGGGATCTAGCTTAGAAATCTTTTTTAAAGTTGAATTTTTTGCATTATAGATCATGTTGTTATTTGTAAGGGAAAATTTATTTTTTCCTAAGAATATCTCAACTATCTAAAGTAATCGCTCTTGCTATTTCGGCGAAGTCTAATAATTATGTAAATAATGCTAAGGGATTTTAAGAGAAAAAGCGGCCCTGCTTCTTGAACAGGCTTAGTGTGTTCACCAATAAGCTTTTAAAGGAGATGTCTCTAAGGCCATTTTAGACTTAGTTACAAGAGGCTCTCATTTTATATTTTATTGTACAGGAAGATGTTCTTAAATTTTCCTTCACAAACCTATTCATTCTTAATGCTATTTATCAACATCAGATTATTTAAAAAATTATGCGATGATGAGAGACTATATTTGGCTTCAAGAAACAATATTCTCTGAGGGAATCTTTAATAGGGACAATAATTTTAATAAAACTGCTTCTTCAAATTAACAGTAAAATGATTCGAAGAGATAGAGTTAGATAGTTTTTAAAAAAATAGCTGAGATTTTTATATTTACTGCCTTAAAGAGCAAGGAGAAATAAATCCTGTGCAATATTACACTAAAATATTAGCTGCATAAAATAGGATATTTGATCAGAAGTTTCTTTAGATAAAGCCCTTTGTAACATAACAACACTTAATCTTAATAAGCATTCAATGCAGCCAAATGAAGTGAAAATCACTTACGCGAAAATTTATAATTGAAATCATCTAAAAAAAATTAAAAACATTAGTAGGGCTCTACATTAAGTAAAGTTTTATTTTTACAATGGTTGAATCTTTCAATACTTGAAAACAAAATGACGTATGTTTACGAAAAGAAGTTGACTTTTTGAAATAGAATAATTATTTTTCATCCATTGATGGTTATATGGACTAAGAAAAACTAAGATAAAGAGTTTAGTTTACTAGGGCATTATAAACCAATGGAGGATGTATTCCTTATCAGTGTAGAATAAAAATTTAAGTATGTACTTAATATTTGTATAAGTACTTTTTGTATATGCTTTGAGATTAAATACATGTGAAAATGAAGCATCCACCATTTAGAATTTGTGGATAATAGGGCGTTATTGAGGCCTTCTGTAAAAAAGCCCCTTATAAAATAAAAAAAATCATAAGAACTAATTAATATTGAAAAAGGAGGCAAACGTCTAGAGTAACATGGGGTTAACATATGATTTCGGATAAGATAAGTAATTTGCAAGATACATTTTTAAATCACCTTCGTAAGAACAAAAATCCTGTAACTTTGTTTCTTGTAAATGGTGTAAAGTTACAAGGTATTATCACATGGTTTGATAATTTCTCTGTATTATTAAGAAGAGATGCGCATTCACAGCTTGTTTATAAGCATGCCATATCAACGATAATGCCTACAAATCCAGTGCAATTATTTGATGCTGAGAATGTAGATAACGAAAGTTAATGTTTGGTTTTTTCTGTGGCAATTAAGGAATTTTCTGAGCTTATAAAAAAATCGCAAAGAACAATTCTATTATATCCTAATTTTAAGAGCAATATTAGTTCTAATAGAGATCCTAATCTTAGATTGGTAGAAGCTAAAGGGCTTGCTAAAGCGATTGACTTAGAGATTGTTTACGCTGAAATCATAAATGTGCGAACACCAAAACCTTCTACTTTACTTGGAGAAGGCGTGGTTAGCACATTTACAGAAATCATTTCATTGCATCAAGCTGAGCTTGTAATTATTGATTCAAGCTTAACGCCTATTCAACAGCGTAACCTTGAAAAAGCCTGGAAAACAAAAGTTATTGATCGTACGGGCCTCATTCTAGAAATATTTGGAAAAAGAGCGCAAACAGCTGAAGGGCGTTTGCAGGTTGAACTGGCTGCTCTTATGTATCAAAAAAGTCGCCTTGTACGGAATTGGACTCACTTAGAGAGACAACGTGGAGGATTAGGCTTTATTGGAGGGCCAGGGGAAACTCAGCTAGAAGTAGATCGGCGCCTTATTAGTGAGCGGATTGCAAAGATTAAAAAAGAACTGACGCAAGTTGTTCGCACGCGCCAATTGCATCGTAAAGCAAGGAAACGTATTCCATATCCTATTGTTGCACTTGTAGGTTATACCAATGCAGGCAAATCAACATTGTTCAATTCTTTAGCAAATGCAGATGTTTTTGCTGAAGATTTATTGTTTGCTACTTTAGATCCAACAATGAGACAGGTAAGTTTACCTTCTGGCCGAGAAATTATTCTCTCTGATACTGTTGGCTTTATTTCTGAACTTCCAACGCAATTAATAGCTGCTTTCCGAGCAACTTTAGAAGAAGTTCTCGAAGCCGATGTGATTATACATGTGAGAGATATCACACATCCTGAAACTGAACATCAGAAAGAAGACGTACTGGCTATTTTGAAACAACTTGAAATAGAGGTTGATTATAACCCTAACTTAATAGAAGCTTTGAATAAAAGTGATCTTTTATCATCAGAAAATTTTTTGAATACTCAAGAGCAAGATAAATCTCACAAAGTATTACTATCTGCTTTAACGGGAGATGGAATCAATAATCTTCTTAAAGTCATTGAGACTAAGCTAGCATCTTCTTTGAAAGTTTTTACTTTTGATATTGAAAGCTCCAATGGGGCAGCTCTTGCATGGCTGTATCAGCATGGGGAAATTTTAGAGAGGTTGGATCAAGAGGAAAAAATATATCTTAAAGTTAGGCTTTCTCCCGCTAATTGGTCAAAGTACGAAAAAGAGTACTTTAAAGATAAAAAATCCGCTAATTTCCAAGAGATTTCACTCATAAATGAATATGAATAAAGAAATTTCCTAATTATATTTTCTATTAAATCTTATATTATTTAGAGACTAAAAAAGGAAGAGGGCAACGGTCACATAGTGCCCTCCAAAAATTAAAAAAAGAAGACTAAGAAGAAGTGTGACTAAACCATTTAGATATTAGCTCATTAAGTTTCCCGTTTGTTTTTAACTTCTTTAATGCCTCATTAAATTTTTCTGCCCATGGTGAGTTTTTAGGGAATGCTATTGCATAGTTCTCTTGAAATTCTTCAATAATGTTTGTTTGCAGATCTTTATTATTTTCAACATATGCTCTGGCAGGAGCAATATCTATAACAGCAGCATCAATTCTGCCAGCTTTAACTTCTTGAATGAGTTCTCCAAGTTTATTAAGGGGGATAAGTTGAACATTTTTTATTTTCCCAGCGATTTTTTTCATCATTTGTTCATAGGAAGAACCTAATTGAACCCCAATTTTTGTGCCTTCAAAATCTTTTTGTGTTGAAAAAGAACGATTTTTTAGACTAACAGAAGCTGGTTGAGCTGTGTAATAATCTTCTGAAAAACAGACACTTTTCTTTCGTTCTTCCGTAACAGAAAAAGTTGCCATAGCAAAATCTGCACGGCCTGAGAACAACGCAGGAATAATAGAAGCGAAATCCATATCCTGAATTTCAAGCTCAATATTCAGAACATCTGCAAGTGCATGGGCTAGTTCAATATCGAAACCTGTGATTTGCTTTGTTGTTGTTTGATGAAATTCAAAAGGGGGATTATCAGCTGAAGTTGCCAATTTCAAGATCTCTTTTTTGGAGGTAGAAGAATGTGTTTTGTCTTCGCACCCTGTTAAATAAAAAAGTGAGATACTGAGAGCTAATAAGTTTGAGAAAAGAAAGTATTTGATTTTCATAGTATTTTGCTCATTAAATTTAATTGTTTAGCATCCTCTTATATGCTCATTTCCAGTTATCGAAAAGAAGAAAATTTTTGATGTTATCTTAGATAATAAGTCAATGATATTAAAATTTAACAAGAGGCTTTTATTGTAGTTTTTATATGGTTTGTTTTTAACAAAAAGAAAAATTCTTACTTCAGGAGGCATTGCCTTAATAATGACCTTAGCTGCGCGTTTTTCTTATATATGATCTAGGTAATTTTTACTCAATTATTTTACTCACGTATATTTTTCTTATAGAACAGGGCAGGTTACGACGATAAATCTAATAGGGCGTCATTTAATAATGAGCATTATGAAGATAAGAAAATACTCATTTTCTTATCTAAAAATAGTTTAATAAATGGAGGAAGTCATGCAATTATATTTTAGATCTTTTATTGTTTTGTCATGTTTAAGTACTTTATCTGCTGCTTATGCGTGGGATTATGCTCATTATCTAGCAGAGCAAGAAGGAAAACAAATTAAGAAACATGGAAGTAGCGGGGCTTATCTACGCAAAGATCAAGCGGTTGAGTTGGCTGATAATTATAAAAAAAGCAAAAAATTGACAAAGATCGGTCAGCAGAATCGTAGAAATAAACATTTCAACGGAAGAGGATATGGAAAATAAAAATTCTTATTTTTTTGATAGAATACTATAAATAAAATATAAAAAATAAAAACAAACTAAACACCTTTGATGATAAATCGGAGGTGTTTTTTTTAAATCATACATTTTTCCAAGAATCTTATTTCTAAGATTAACTCAGGATTAAGTTAACCATAGATCATCAGAACAATAATTGAATATCCATAAAAATAGTCTATCTTTAATGTGCATTTTTTTATATCTAATTGATTTATTTAAAAAAAAGAAGACTTGTTTAAAAGCCTTGTAATTTTTCGTCATATTATAATATTTTGTGTTTCTGTGAATTTATGTAATCACCGTAGTAGTTGTGCGGTTTTTAAGAATGGAAAAAAATATTTAAAATGTCAGATTGTTCTCTTTTGACACTTATTTTAGCGGCCGGTAAAGGAACAAGGATGCGTTCTTCTTTACCAAAAGTCCTCCATCCCATTGGAGGTCGGCCTATGATCCATTATATTTTAGAGACCGCTTCAGCACTTCAACCTGAAAAAGTCGCCTTGGTTGTGAGTGACTCTCAAGAATCTGTTGTTCATTCTGCCCAAGAAATGGTTCCTGAACTTATTCCCGTGATACAAGAACAACAATTAGGGACCGCCCATGCTGTTTTATCGGCACGTTCTTTTATTAAGAATTTTAAAGGCATTATCCTTATCTTATTTGGCGATACGCCTCTTGTACGTCACGAAACTCTCTTAGAAGTTCTAGATCGTTTTAAGAATCCATCTCGACCTGCTGCTGTTATTTTAGGGATGCAGCTGGATGATCCCAAAATGTATGGGCGTATTGTAACTTCTCATAATAATCAAGTCGAAGCGATTATTGAACATAGAGAAGCTAACGAAGAGATAAAGAAAATAAAACTTTGTAATGCTGGAGTCATGGCTCTTGATGGAAATTACGCCGTTCAACTCCTTGAAAAAATTACACCTCAAATATCAAATCAAGAGCGATATCTTACAGATATTGTTGCTATAGCGCGAAGTGAAGCCCTAAAAGTTGAAGTAGTTATAGCTCAAGATCCGAGTGAGTTTGAAGGAATTAATACACGCAAAGATCTTGCGGAAATTGAGGCTAAGATCCAAAATCGTTGGAGAGCGGGTGCGTTGGAAAAAGGGGTTACAATGATTGCTCCTGAAACAGTTTTCCTGAGTTATGATACCCAAATTTCTTCGGATGTAACAATCCATCCGTATGTCAATGTGGGACCTAAAACTATTATTGAGGAAAATGTGACGATTCGTTCGTTTACAGATATTGAGGGATCTCATATTAAAAAAGGGGTGACTATTGGTCCTTTTGCTCGTCTTCGACCGACAACAATCCTTGAAGAAGGCGTTAAAATTGGAAATTTTGTTGAAGTAAAAAATTCAACATTGGGCATAAAAGCAAAAGCTAATCATCTTACTTATATTGGTGATGCTATCATTGGTGAAAAAACAAATATTGGGGCAGGGACAATTACTTGTAATTATGATGGTTTTAGTAAATGGAAAACGCATATAGGTAATTATGTTTCAATTGGTGCTAATTCTTCTTTAGTGGCCCCTTTAAAAATTGGTGATCATGCTTATATTGGAGCTGGGAGCACGATTACAAAAGATGTTGCCTCTGAGAGTCTCGCGGTTGCTCGTGCTCAGGTAAAAGAAATTGAAAAAGGAGCTCTTGCTCTACAAAAGAGAAAATCAACTCAAACACATAAAAAGGATGTGACATAAATGTGCGGAATTGTTGGTGTTATTAGTTCAACAGAGAAAAATGTTGTTTCTGACTTGGTAGAAGGGCTACGTCGGCTTGAATATCGGGGGTATGATTCTTCAGGAGTTGCTGTAATTGCAGATGGCGAGCTACAAAGGCGTCGTCGTGCGGGGAAATTAGTTAATCTAGAGGCCAATCTGAAAGAAGATCCTATAATCGGAAAGTGTGGCATTGCGCATACAAGGTGGGCGACACACGGTGTGCCAAATGATCAAAATGCTCACCCTCATCTAACCGAGAAAGTGGCTATCGTTCATAACGGTATTATCGAAAATTATCACCTCCTAAAAGAACAGCTTCTTGAAAAAGGAATTCATTTCAGTAGTGATACAGATACTGAGGTGATTCTTCATCTCGTTGAAGAATACTTAAACCAAGGTTTAAGTCCATTTAATGCAGTAAAAGAGACTCTTAGTGTTGTACGAGGTGCTTTTGCAATTGCTCTTTTGTTTCGAGATCATCCGGATTTATTAATTGCTGCACGTTTTGGCCCTCCTTTAGCAATTGGGTATGGGAAGGGAGAAATGTATGTTGGTTCTGATGCTGTTGCCCTTTCACATTTAACCCAACAAGTGACTTTTTTAGAAGATGGTGATATTGCTGTTTTAGAAGCTTCAACTGCCAACATTTATAATTTTAAAGGTGAATCTGTTAAAAGAAGCATCCAACAAAGTAAATTAGCTAATTCCTCTATTGATAAATCTGGGTTTGATCACTTTATGTTAAAAGAGATTCATGAGCAGCCAGACGTTATTCGACGTACTCTTTCAGAGTATTTGAATATCTCTCATACAGGATTACATTTTCGTCCTTTACCTTTTGCTTTAGAAAATGTGTCTCGCCTTACTATTGTTGCATGTGGTACCGCATTTTATGCTGGAATGGTTGCAAAATACTGGTTTGAAACCATTGCTCGTATTCCTGTTGAATTGGATATTGCTTCTGAATTTCGTTATCGTCAGCCTCCGATGCCCAAAGATGGTGTTTCGCTTTTTATCTCTCAATCTGGTGAAACTGCAGATACTCTTGCAGCTCAAGCTTATGTTCGTTCCCAAGGACAACCTTCATTAGGGATTATCAATGTTGCAAATAGTTCTCTAGCCAGAGCTGTTGATGTGACATTTTTAACGCAAGCAGGTCCTGAAATTGGTGTGGCATCAACAAAGGCATTCACAACTCAGTTGTGTGTTCTTGCTGTTTTAGCGCTTGCCTTTGCTCAAGCGAAGAAAACAATCTCAAAAGAAGAGTTTTCCCAGTATTGTCGAGATTTATCTCAATTACCTCTCCTCATAGAGCAGGCACTCGCTCTAAAAGATGATGTGGCAGATATTGCTCGCTCTTTATTAGAATCGGATAATGTCCTTTATATTGGAAGGGGAACGAGTTATCCTTTGGCTCTAGAGGGAGCCCTTAAGCTCAAAGAAATTTCTTATATCCATGCAGAAGGTTTTGCGGCTGGAGAGCTTAAACATGGCCCCATTGCTCTTGTTGAAGAAGGGGTGCCAACTGTTGCAATTGCCCCTTTTGATCCACTTTTTGAGAAGACGGTTTCTAATATACAAGAAATTCTCTCGAGAAAAGGGCCGATTATCTTATTAAGTGATGAAAAAGGACATAGTTTATTTACGTCACAAGCAATAAAGAGAATTGTTCTGCCGACAACGAGCTCCTTTATTGCGCCCATGATTTATGCTATTCCAACACAGCTTTTGGCTTATTATACGGCTGTTTTGAAGGGAACTGACGTTGATCAACCCAGAAATTTAGCAAAATCAGTTACAGTTGAGTAGATAAATGGCAAAAACCCTTGACGACAGTGTCCTTAATGACGTATTAGAAATTTAAAGTTTATGAATTTTGAAATGGAGATTAGAGTATGGCACGTCGTTGCATTATAACAGGTAAACAAGTTTTGGCAGGTAACAATGTAAGCCATGCAAATAACAAGACACGTCGTCGTTTTCTACCAAATATGCAAAATGTATCCTTTATCAGTGATATTATTGGGCGTGTAAGGATGCGTATTTCAACGCGTGCAATTCGGACCATAGAAACTAATGGCGGCATTGATGCTTTCTTAAAAAGCACAAATGATTCAAAATTATCAAAAGAAGCTCTCTCATTAAAGCGTCGTATAGAGCGTATTCAAGTACAAAAAGCTTAAATAATGAAAGAGCAGGGATAGGCCTGCACTAATCTATGACTTTAATATCTTTAACCAGAATGGTAGACTTTTTCCAAAGTTTACCTTCTGAAGCAATGGGCTGCTTAACATTTTTAATATGTAGCTTAGCAATCCTCGGGATTTTCCGTTATTACGGGGCTTTAGGGCTCTTTATTTATAATTCTCTCGCAATTATTGCAGGAAATCTTCAAGTTCTTAAAGCCGGGGAATTCTCCTTCTTAAATTATCCCATAGCTTTAGGAACGGTTGTATTTTCCTCAAGTTTTTTAACTTCAGATATCTTAACTGAATATTATGGGAAGCAGATTGCTCAAAAATCTGTTTGGTTAAGTTTTTTAATGTCTCTCTTATTAAGTATATTGATGTTATTAACTTTGGGAGTTAAGCCAATTGCAACAATTAATGAGGATTATATAGCCTTTAATAAAGCCCATGAAGCAATGTCCGTCTTGTTCTTACCAATTCCAACAATTTTGATAGCAAGCTTAAGCGCATACTTAATTAGCCAGTATACTGATATTTATATTTTTCAATATATTAAGAATTTAACAAAAGGAAAGGCTTTATGGTTAAGATCAAGTTTGGCTTTTATTGTTTCTTCGAGTATCGATAATATAATTTTTAGTACATTAGCATGGGTGATTTTGGCTTCTCATCCCGTTGAATGGAAAACGCTTATCTATACCTATATATTAGGGACTTATACGATACGTCTACTTGTTAGTCTTGCAAATACGCTTATTATGTATTTAGTAAGGTTTATTAACCCTTTTCGGAAAAATCTTATAGATGTTTCATTATCCAAATTTTCAGTTTGAAATTCAGAAAACGTCAAAAAACAATAAAGCACGCTTGGGGCGCCTGAGGACGCCTCATGGGGCTGTTGAGACCCCAGCTTTTATTTTCTGTGCAACAAAAGCTGCAATTAAAGGAGCAACTCCTCAGCAAATAGATGAAGCAGAAACTCAAATTATCCTATCTAATACCTATCACCTTATGTTGCAACCAGGCGGAGAGATCATAGAACGTCAAGGGGGATTACATCGGTTTATGGGATGGAATAAGCCAATGCTTACAGACTCTGGAGGATTCCAGATTTTTAGTTTGGGGCATGGCTCAGTCGCAAGTGAAATAAAAGGCAAGAGATTAACGAATCGTCCTAAGACTCTTTTGAAAATTACAGAAGAGGGTGCTCAGTTCAAATCCTACATCGATGGTCGTATGCATCTTTTAACACCTGAGAGATCTATCCAAGTACAGCGTCAACTAGGGGCTGATCTTATTGTAGTATTAGATGAGTGCACACCTTTTCATGTTGATAAAATCTATACACAACGCTCAATGCATTTATCTCATCGATGGGCTTTAAGAAGTCTTGCAGAATTTCAGAGAACGGATAATCAGCAGCAAGCTCTTTATGGCATTATTCAAGGCGGCGTATATAATGATTTACGCAGAGAAAGTACGCAATTTGTGAACGATCATCCCTTCTTTGGGCATGCTGTCGGGGGATCACTCGGGGCCTCAAAAGATCAAATGCACGATATTGTTGCATTAACGATGAGCCTTCTTGATCCTGCTCGCCCAGTTCATCTTTTAGGTATTGGTGGCGTAAGTGATATCTTTAATGGGGTCCGTCAAGGAATAGATACGTTTGATTGCGTTCACCCAACCCGGCTTGCCCGCCATGGCGGAGCTTTGGTTCAGCCCTCATTTTGGCTTAAAAATGAAGGGAAAGGGGGGGAGCATATTAATCTGCGTAATGCTCGCTTTAGAGAAGATTCACGCCCTATTGATGAAGCTTGCCCTTGTTCCACATGCAAAATATTTTCTCGATCATATCTTCATCATTTATTAAGAGCTCAAGAGATATTAGCGCTTCAAGCAATCACGATACATAATATTTCTTTTATGAATCGTCTTCTAAGTGCTATTCGAAGAGCTATCGCAGAGGATCGATTAGATGATGAAGAAAAAAATTGGGTGTTTGTAAAATAATTTCTGGTTAGATTAAGTGACTTTACACTGATTATTTAATATATAAATTTTGAAAAATTCAGAACCCTCTCTTTAAGAGTATAAGATATCAAGATAAAGAATTAACTGAGAAAGTTAGATCTCTCTCTTTAAAGAAGAGAATAGTAAGCAAATTGTTAAAAGTTATGAAAGATAATGATACACTAAGCTACAAATTTTTCAAAACTATATCTATGAATCACACAATTATAGATATAAAATTTTGAGTTCATTATTTTGAGAATTATTAGCTTAATTTTTTTTACAGAAGGTCTTTGCGTGTTTTGGAAATTTTGAATTGACCTCTTTTTCCCACGATATCATTTTATTAATAGTTCCATAGAAAAATTTGTAAAATGTAAAGTTGAATTTAATCAAAAAATTCTCCATTCAAAACAATCTTATTTTGCGTTCTTATAGAAAGTAGCTTGGATGAAAACAGTCCTGTAATTAGTTCTTTATTCTAGAAAACTAGGTAAGAAGGAGACTTTCATGAGGCGTTTATTAAAGACTAACATGTTTCCATCAACTGCAACTTATTCAAGTCCTTCTAAGCTAGAAGCCTCAGACCATAAGCTATGGAGTGATGAATTTCTTGAATTGGGAAACGGGAGTTTGTTTTATGTCTACAAACAAGATCCTAGTGTTTATGATACGACGACAATGAAACCTACGACGAAGCAGCCCCTTATTAAACAAATTTATCTTAATCGAAAAATAGGAGTGGGGCCTAAAGACCTTGAAATGAGAATTATCAGGAATAGGGTTTCTCCTAATTCTGATGGGGATTTTACGCATCTAGAAGAAGGAACGCTAGAGTTTGATTCAGCCCATACCTATGCTGTTGTAAGGCAAGTCTATGATATGTGGCGAGGGACGATTGATTCCATTATGCAAGAGCAAGAAGCAGGTAGCGGCTTTGGTTTGACTCACCGAGTGGCTGTACATTTTAATACAGATGTTACTGTACATAATAGTGATACTCCTCGAGTAAAAGCTGAGCCTGTGGTAAACCAATGGCTAAGCGGGCAATTGCCATCTCCAGAGAAAATTGCTTGTCAAGTCACTTATCTCAAGGCTAATAATGAGTTAGAAAATGTTTTTGTCACTCAAGCTGACCTTGGCTTAGCGCCACTGGATATGCTGTATATCTTTAACCCTGATAATCTGGAGGCGCGCTCCGAACTGGAAGATCGGGTCAGATTGTATGTTATGCAAAATCCCGAATTGGCGCCTCAACCTGATACGGTTTTGAAAATTAGCTACACTATAGCCGATACCAACCAATTCAGCTTCTTTGAAATTGCCCCTTTGATTCGTAGCTTAAGAGCTTTGTTACTGCGTTCCAGGCCATTACGTCCTACGGATATGATGCTGCCAACTGAGGCCAGCATTGAAGCTTCAGGAGTCATGCAGCTTGAAAAAAGTCGGGTAGCGTTTCTGGAAACTGATTTGAAAGCCATTAATAACGCAAAGTTACAACCTCTTTTGACCCAATTAACAAATGTGTTTCCAGCCGAAGGTCCGATTACCGAAACCATTTTGGCGAATATTGATAATTATATAGAAACCATGATAGATATCTGCAAAACATTGTCCTTATATGGCTTGCAGCAAACTGGCTTTGGTATATTTTTGGAAACCAAAGGTGGGATATACAAAAATTTGCGACAACTGTCTGAGGAGATAAAAAAGCGCTGGCAAGGTAGATTAGATGAATACAATGCCCTTATCACACACTTGCCACTCGAGGATAGAGAGCGCATATCCGTATTGTTAAAAGCCGAGCAGCTAATCTCAACTTCCTCTCTTGATCTTGCCGATAAAACCATCGCTCAGATTCAGGCTGAAGTAGAAGCTAAGAAAGCACAGTTTGATACTAAAAGGTCATTATTTGAAGGTTTTTCAAAAACAACCAAAACAAAACTCTATCAGGTGTTGAATGATTTCAATACGCTATTGATAGGACCTCTGCCTTATACTGATTTTGATTCACAACCGGTTTTGTTGACAGATATCCATAAGGCAGTCACGATTTTAGCTCAAGACATTTATACGCGTGCTCAACAGCTTGCAAATAATCTAAGTAAGCTCTTTGATGGTATAAAAAGCAAGTTAGACGAGTATGATTTACAAGCTGATAGAGACAAGCAGCTGCTTTTGTTGACCGATGCAGCTAAGGCAGTTTTTGGAGAGGAATTCTTGTTGGTTCCTTCCTTCCTATTATCGGAAAAACAAGGCAATGAATTGGCAAAAGCATACACTAGCAAGGAGAGTTTGCTAGATCATCAAAAAACCATAGTCGGGAATTCTTTTCCAATTGATGACTGGCTGTATGGTGTCGCGCGAGTCCGCGAGAAAATGCATCATTTAGAAAATTTATTATTTCTGACCGAAGCATTACAGACTAAATTACCTGACTTGCAGCCTATCCAGCTGCCGTTCGAAACTGGAGTTCCCTGGCTAGCATTGGAGTTTCCGGAAGCCGCGCTTGAGAAAATGAAGCGTGAAAATTTATTATATACTTCACTTTATGCCGGTGATTTCAATCAAATGAAAAATCAAAGTGGCTTGCTCTTAGATGAATGGACCGAAGTTATCCCCGCAAAAACTGAAACCACTGGGATCACATTTCACTTCGATAAACCCAACTCTGAACCGCCGCAAACCATACTCTTAGCGACACCACCCAAAATTAGCGGCGCTTGGCAGTGGCAAGATTTAGTGGATACTTTGCATAGCACATTGGATAGAGCACGGATCCGAGGTGTGGAACCCCAACAACTGGATAAAACAGATCTATCAGTATTTCTGCCGGCAACAATTCTGGCTACAACCTGGCGCCCGATCACCATTGCTACTGATCTGGCTATCGTTAATGACTTTATCAATAAGGTAGATAACCTATGAAAAATAAACTTACTATTAATAATATTGATGACGTGATCAATACAAACTCTCTGTTTCCAACCCTGACTCGCTACAACCGCCTGGAAAGCCGCCCACGCACAGACAATTTCCAACGGGTCATGCGTGCGGAGGTTCGCGACGCTTTGTGGATGCTCTGCAAACAGTGGCAAATGGGAGAATTTCTCGGTGATGATGCAGGAACTCCAGTTGCCGCAAAAATTCATGTTGAGGGGCAACGCATTACCAAATACCAGCCCGTTGGAGGCAGTGTTCAGAAATTTGATCATGACCACCTTTGGAAGCCACTGTAGAGCGGTGTGCCATTCCACTAACCAGTGCGGAAGTGCCAATCTCTTTAGATATACGGTTACAGCTGGGCAGGTGCTGGTTAAAGTTGCTTCCAGCAAGCGCCAGAGAAAAATTTAAGGCTTATGAACCTTATCAAATAACAAAACCAGATCCGACCAATAAAGCAGATGCAGCAATCTGCGCACATCCCGAGGCTTGGCAACAATTCCAAGCAGTAGCTGGGAGAGCTATAGATGGTATTAAGATATATCTCCATCTCAAGAAGAATCTTAGTCATTCGGCTTTTGATAGCATAACCTCACTGACTGACCCTGAAAAGAAAGAAATAGACAATCAAGGGCCGAAATTCATGGCTTGGTTCGAAAAACTTTACTTGCAACCGGAAGTAAACCAAACAGATGCCTGGCAACCTGAACGGTTAGAGTATCAATTCAACTGTGCGGTACCAAATGGAGAGGGAGGAGAAAAGGTTTTAAGCGCGGAAGAATACTATCAAAGACGTCTAGATTGGTATAGTTTTGATTGGGATAAAAGCCGATCCTCTTTGGGGACAAGCGATCAGGAAATTCTACCGAAACCAGTTGAAAAAAAATACACTACGCAAAGTTTTATTCCTACACCGGTGCGCTTTAATGGTATGCCTGACACTCGTTGGTGGGCGTTTGAAGATGGCAGACCAATTTCGGAGATATCAAGCCTGGGACCACAGAGCTGGCAAAGTTACTATTAATTGAGTTCGGTCTGGTGTACGCTAACGACTGGTTTATTTTGCCGTATACTGTGCCGAGTGGTTCAGTATTGAATATTAAAGGCTTGACGGTTACCAATACCTTTGGTGAGCGCTTTTGGATCGAACCTGCAGCAAAAGGTTTTGATGAGGATTGGCAACACTGGGCCATGTATTCTTTAAGTATCAAAGGTCAAACTAATCAGCCAGCAGATTTAACCTTGCTGATGTTGCCAACAGTTCCAAAGATCCAAGAAAGCGCTCCATTGGAAGAGGTTTCTTTAATTCGCGATGAGGTAGCGAATATGGTTTGGGGCATTGAAAACACGATTATGACCCCAAGCGGCTGGACACGTGCAGGCAATATTGCTGCCGAAGAATATCATCAGCATTTACAAATACTGCACGACAATTCAATAATAAATAGTTCAGTGCCGGTACAAATAGAATGGAAGGCTCCTTTGCGTTACGAGTTGATGACCACGGTACCAGAAAACTGGATTCCGTTTGTTCCACAGCATGTGCCGGGTGATACACGACAGACCCAGTTGCGCCGCGCTGCAATGCCAAGGTTATTGAAAAATGACTCTGACCCTAAGTATGAACGAATTAAGCCACGAACATCATTGCTACGACAAGGCTTGGATACGAAAAAACCCTTCTATATTTATGAAGAAGAGGTGCCAAGATCAGGTATACAGGTCCGTCAGACTTTTCAACGTACGCGTTGGAATAATGGAAAAGTTTTTATCTGGATGGGAGCTAGCAAAAGTATTAAACGAGGAGAAGGGCATAGTGGTTTAGCTTTTGACCAAATTGTAAACACTGGTTTGAAAGATTCTTAAAAGTCGAGTAACCATCTTTCTGGACTTGACTCATTTTAAGGACGTAGATATCCAAAAAGCATTAATTAATTGGCTTTTATCCTCAGAAGAGAAAAACCTTTTTTTCATAAACCATATGTAAACCATTTTCTCATTTTTATTTTTAAAAAGAATAAATATTAGAGAGAATAAATTAAGCGAAAACAAAGTATTAAATTGGTTTAGCCAAGGGGGAACGAACCTATGACCTCTACAATGCCATAAAAATTTTTTCCTGTTAGCGGTTGGTATTATACGTTCCTTGAAAATTTGTGCCCATTAAATTGGGTCAAATCTAAAAAAGATGGTTCTATGTAGGGTGATGACAATTTTTAGCAATTAATTTTGGAGAAAAATATAAAATCTATGAAACCCCTTGGTAGAAGTGGTGCCCGCTGCCAGACTCGAACTGGCATGCCTTGTTAGGCGGCAGATTTTAAGTCTGCTGTGTCTACCATTCCACCAAGCGGGCACACGCCACAACCTAACGTTTTCTTAAGATTGATGCAAGTGTTCTTACAAAAAATATATAAAAAATATTATTGTGAGAAATTTTAATCTTCCCCAATAAATTTTTTGTAAGCTTTTGCTGCAAATGATTGGGAACAATTTGTTTCTTTTTTGAATTTTTGGATTATCTTATCCTTTTGGTCTTTAGGTTCTAAAATTCTTTGCTCTTCAGCTAGTGCTTTCATTTTCAACAAACGTTCATCTGTGGATTTTTTCAGCGTTTTAAGTCCTTGAATAGTTAAACCTAATTGGGCGGCTAAATCTTCTTCATTTTCATCGTAAACAAATAAATTTTTTAAATTAGGTAGTAATAAAGTATCTTCAAAATATAAAACTTCAAGATATTCTAATCTATCATTGTATTTTTTATTTAATTTTTGAAATATATTTGTTAGTATTAAAAGATCGTTGTCATTAATTTCTTCTTCTAAATTCGAATTATTTTTTTTATATTCATCAGTTTTTTCATTTATTTGAGAGTGTAGACTTAATGCAAGCTGATAATCATTTTCTTCAAGAGATAATTTTATTGCTTGGTTTAGTTTTTCCTCATTAAATTCTTGCAAAGATCTTTGTATGGCTTGATTTAATTCTTGATATTCAAATTCAATATTACTGCAAAGGGCAGAATTATTGTATAATAACGCTGCTAATGGTAAGTAAATAAAGCCTAATTTCATTGTATTTTTCCTTTAATTTATTCATGGACAAAAATACGGTGAAAGATGAAGAATTGAAAATGCTCTTTAGGCAAATAAACTGTGCGCTTATTGCAACGATGAAAATTTTAAGAGAAAAACTCTTGCAAGCCCGATATGGCGCTCATTTAGAAGAGTTAGATAAGAAGGGAAAGAAGGAAGTTCATTAATAGATGTTTCGATGATGAATAAGGCATTTGGAGCTATCCATGCTTTTTCAAAAAGCTCTTTTAATGCTTTCTCTGTAAGCTCTTTGTTATAAGGAGCATCCATAAATATCAGGTCAAATTTTTTATAGGCAATTGGAAGGCGTCTAGCATCGAGGCGTGAAACCTTACAAATATCATCTACTTTCAGATGGGCGATATTTTCATAAATTATATGAATAGCCTCTCGATCAATTTCAATAAAATTTGCTGAGGATGCACCACGGGATAAAGCTTCTAATCCTAAAGCTCCAGAGCCTGCAAAAATATCTAAAACCTCTAACTCAGTGTATGTGCTGACATAATTATTCAAAATATTAAAAATTGTTTCTCGTGCACGATCAGAGGTTGGACGTGTTTTTAACGTATTGGGGACTTTAAGATTATAGCCTTTGTAGGAACCAGCGATTACACGCATAAGTTTGTATCTCTATGCAATTAATTAAAAACTTCATTTAGGATAATATTTAAAACCTATTAGCATTTTCATGAATCTTAATAAAGAAAATATTATACTTTAAAACTTAATAGATGTTCGTTTATGGTAGCCAATAATTAATCAAGAAAGAGGGTTTTAAGTGGCTGAGTTAAAAGGGAAAGTAGCGCTTATTACAGGGGCGACTAGAGGTTTAGGAGCTGAAATTGCAAAACGTTATGCTCAAGAAGGGGTAAACCTTATTCTGTTATCTCGTAATATAGCACAACTTGAAGCTTTAGATGATAGTTTAGCCTCGTCTGGAGTGAATATAACTCTTGTACCTTATGATCTTAAAGATTATGCAAGTCTTGAGAATTTAGCTCGAGCTATAGGAGATCGCTATGGGCGTCTGGATATATTAGTTGGCAACGCAGCTATATTAGGGATACTTGGGCCTATTCAGCAGGTTCCATCTTCTACGTGGCAAGAAGTCATTGATATTAATCTAACAGCAAATTTATATTTGCTTAAATTCTTTGATCCACTTTTACGTAACTCTTCTGGAGGACGAGCAATTTTTGTAACTTCAGAAGTGGCTCATGATATTTCACCTTATTGGTCGGCTTATTCGGTCAGTAAAGCAGCCCTTGAAAATATGATAATGCTTTATGCTCATGAAAATTTAAATTCGTCACTGAAAGTGAATTTAGTTGATCCTGGGAAAATTCGGACTTCCATGCACGCAGAAGCATGCCCTGGAATAGATCCTTTATCCATCCCAAGCCCAGAAGAATTCATGGACGTTTTTATCTATCTAGCAAGTGAAAAATGTCAATTAACTGGAAAAATCTTTAAAGCGCAAGAATTCAAAAATGAAAATTGAACTTAAAAAATAGTTCTTCATGTAGATTAATTATTTACCTCTTGAATCGTAAGGATTTTTACCTTTTCTCAAGAATAATCTAAGAGGTACCCCGGGTAAATTAAAGCAATCTCGCAAAGACGTTTCTAAATAACGCATATAAGAAGCGGGAAGATCCACGGGCTTACTCGCAAATAAAACAAATGTTGGGGGGCGAGTTTTAATTTGGGTGGCATATTTTATGCGGATAGGTGTTTGTCCTGAAAGAGGTGGAGCATGACGTGCTAAAGCACCTTCTAACCATCGATTCAGTTGTGATGTGGAAATACGAGTGTTCCATAATTGATATACTTCTAATACATGAGCCATCAATTCATCGAGATTTTTTTTCTTTAATGCCGAAGTAGGCTGTAAGCGAAGCCCTCTTGCTTGAGAGAGAAGGGAGCTTAAAGAACGCCTAATTTCAGGTAATGTTTGTTGGTCAGCTTCATCCCACTTATTCAAGGCAATAATGAGGGCGCGGCCTTCTTCTAGGACATGAGAAGCAATTGTGAGATCTTGTTTATTTAAAGGATCATTTGCATCCATCACAAGGACAACAACTTGAGCATACTTAATAGCTTCTAAACTATCTTGGACTGAAAGGCGCTCAAGATGCTCATCGATACGTGATTTACGCCTCATTCCAGCAGTATCAATCAGCTGGATAGAGCGGCCTTTATAAGACCAATCAATAGCTATAGCATCTCGTGTAATGCCTGGTTGATCGCCTGTTAGTAATCGTTCTTCACCCAAGAGTGCATTCATGAGAGTTGATTTGCCAACATTTGGCCTTCCAACAATTGCAAGCTTCAATTGTTCCTGGGGATTATTTTCAACTTCTTGACTTTCTAAGTCTATCGCATGAGGCGCCAAGGCTTGGTAAAGATCATCAACTCCTTCACCATGCGCCGCAGAAAAAGCAATAGGATCCCCGAAACCTAAAGTAAATGATTCTAAATAACCTTCTTGTTTTTTATGGCCTTCAGATTTATTGGCTACTAAAATTACGGGAGTTTTTAGACGTCTTAACATCTCAGCTAATTTTCGATCAGAAGCCAAAATAGGTTCTCGGCTATCAATAATCATTAATATGACGTCAACTTCTGCTAAAACATTCAGAGTTTGTGAGATAATCTGGTCTTTTATAAGAGCTGATTCAAAACCTTCGAGGCCAGCAGTGTCATAAATCTCAAGGTTTAAATCCCAAAGATGACCTTGAGTTTTTTGCCAATCCCGTGTCACTCCTGGAGTGTCTTCAACAATTGCGAGTTTGCGGCCTGCGAGTCGATTATAGAGTGTTGATTTACCAACATTAGGTCTTCCAACAATCGCGATTTTAAGATGTTTTGTCATATTCAGTCTATTGGTATGCAATTAAAGTTCCATTGTCGAGAAGGATGAGTAAAGTTTTATTAATTGCGATAGGAGAGAGGGTCGCTTTATATGGTAATTCAAACTTTTTAATTTCTTGACCATTCTGAGTTGAAAGCAATAAGCCTTGTTTATTTGAGCCAATTATCAACAAGGTATCATTAACAATGAGAGGACCTGCCCATAGAATTTTCCCTTGTTGTTTTTCTTGATCCACAAAATGTACAAGTTGTTGAGACCATACGATTTGTCCTGACTCTTTCATTAAACATACTAAATGATTATCGTTTGTAAGCATGAACAAATATCTGCCAGAAATAGCAGGTGTTCTAATGCCTCCCAGGTCACGATTCCAAACAGATTGCCCACTACGCATATCTAAGGCACTAATGCGACCGCTATGACTTACAAGGAAAACAAGATTCTTATCAATAATAGGGCGTGCTTTAATATGGGAAAGTGCTGATACAGAATCAAGTTGTTTGTTTGCTTGCAGGGTTTCAGACCATAAAGGGTATCCATTTTCTATACGAAGAGCAAATACTTCGCCAGAAGAGTAAGGGGTGACAATAACACCTGCATGAACGGCAGGACTGGCTCCGCCTAAAAGGCCAGCTGATTCAACGATGCCTGTATGAGTCCATAGGAGTTGGCCATCTTTCGCATTGAAAACTTCAAGTTGATTATTAATGGTTATAACAAAAATTTTTCCTTCAGAGACTGTTGGGGCTGCTCTTACAGGAGCTGAGGTAGGGAAGCGCCATAAAATGTTTCCTGTTTTCGCATCAATTGAAAGAATTTCTGCATGAGCTGTTGTTGCATAAATTTTTCCTTGATCATAAGCCAAGCCGCCTCCAAAAGGTTGAGAGGAGCTATCAGCCGGGATACAATATGTTTCCCATTCTTTTTCTCCATTTTGGATATTAATAGCACTCACCAAACCAATAGAATCGATAGTGTATACATGATTTCCTACGGCGATTGGGCTATTTAACAACCGATGTTCGGTAGAAGAGCCATGGCCTATATTTTTCTCCCACATCAAGTTGAAATCAGGATTTAAAAGGAGAGGAGGCATCACATGGCGTGCATTCCCTCCAGCCATAGGCCAAGTCTGATTTATTTCAGGCGCGTCAAGTTTTAAACTATGATCTTTTAATGTATCATCTACAGTGTATTTTTCAGTAGATAAGAGAACTGATTCACGAACTCCTTCTAGGGGGATTTTTTCTTTTTTTCCAAGAAAGCCGTCACATCCACTTAAAAGGATGGCCGTGAAGGCTATATATCCGTAATATTGTCTCATGAGTTGTCTCTTATTAAGTATTATTAATTTAAAGCACCAATTTGTTCTAAATAAGCCATGGCACGACTTTTGATGCTGGGTGAAGCATATCGATCTTCAATTAAGAACTTGAAAAGTTCTGCTGCTTTCTTCAAATTGTTTTGTCGAATTGCAAGAAGGCCTAAAAGTTCTATTGCAGACTGACGCCATATGCTTGTTCCGTTGGCAATTGGTTCAAGAAGCTTGGTAAGAGAGTGGACATCTTGATTTTCAAAACCTTCATATCCCCATAAGATAACAGCAAGCTCTCTAAATTTAGCTTCAACTTTCTTATCTTCAGAGAGGTTTAGATAAATTTTAAATCGTTCTTCTTGGCTGATATTTGATAAATGTGCTTTTTTAAATGCCGCCATCACGCTGTATCCGTCGTGCTCATTTTTTAGAGACTCAAGAATTTCTTTAGCTTTTTCAGGGAGGTTAACATCTGAAGCCTGTAAAGCTGCTTCATAGAGAGAAGCATGCTTTAGATTCTTTTGGTTCTTAAGATGTTCCCAAAAAACACTACCAGCTGTGATTAAAATGATTGAAAGAAGGGAGATGATAATTAAATTTGCATATTTTTTCCAAAATTTAATTAATTGTTCAAGGCGAACATCTTCTTTAATTTCTTCAATTATTTCATTCATTTCAGTCATTTAAAACCTCATTTTTTAATGCAGGTTACTCTAATGCAAAATTTTCTAGAAATCAAACCTTTAAGCCAGATTTAAGATTATTTATTTGAATCGTAGACTTTTAAGTAAATGAGAGATAAAGTCATTAGAAAAATAATTTTAAGTAAGAAGAGGGGCTTGTTATGGAGGGAAGAAAAAATTCTGTTCTGTCTGCATTAATTTTTGGGGTGTTTGTTGCTGTTGGATTGTCACTCTTAGGTTTTTTTATTTTCAGAGGGGCGCAAAGCATCAAGTTAGCCGAAAGATATGTGACAGTTAAAGGTCTTGTTGAGCGCATGGTTAAATCTGATCGTGCTGATTGGGAAATTGCAATAAGATTAAGTGGGGATAATTTAAGCGACCTTTATAAACAAATTAGTGAACAAAAAGCAAAAATCCAAGAATTTCTTCAAACCGTAGGTCTCGAAGAATCAGAGATCAAAAATACTTCACCTCAAGTCAATGATACGCATGCGCGCGATTGGGGTGGTCAACTCCCGCCTCATCGTTATATTGTCGAACTTTCTTTAAAAGTGGCTACCCAAAAAGTGGATTTAATCGAAGAAACAAATCGACATTTAGGAGAATTGGTAAAAGAAGGTGTTGCTGTTTCGCGCTCAGAGGTCAGATATCAGTATACTCGCTTCCGCGAATTAAGGCCTGAGATGCTTGCTGAAGCTACAAAAAATGCGCGTGAACTAGCTCAGCAATTTGCCGTAGATTCGGGAAGTGGTATTGGAGCTATACGCCGTTCAAATCAGGGTGTTTTCCGTATTATGAGTGCGGATGCTTCCCCTACCGAAGACTTTGATTCAGGCCATAATTCTTTATTTAAAAAGATTCGTGTTGTTTCTACAATCGACTTCTTTTTAATTGATTAAACAAAAAGAATAATATTTAGAATAATACCAAATTTGATTTATCTTCAGGTGTCCAAAATAAGAATTTTTGCATGATATCTTTAAATAATTGACTTGAATTCAAAAGATTTAGCCATGATTTTATATGAGGGTAAGGCTGGGCCTCGAACCAATTAGGTGTAACTCTGGAAAATTGCCGAATGAAAGGAAATATTGCTAGGTCCACAAAAGATATAGAGTTTCCTTTTAAAAATGGGGTCAATTGATCCTCAAGTTTTCTTACAAAATGTTCGCATTCCTCCCGATAGACCTTATTATTTTCTTCTGAATATCGGCCAGGGTATTTATAGCGATCTAAGGCATGTTTAAAAGTTGTGTCATTTTCTCGAATTAGTGAGAGTTCTTCTTTTGATAAATTTGATGCTGGGAAAGACCATCTCATGATATCTAAGCTTTCCTCAAGAAGAGTGCCATTTTCTAATAACATTATAGGGACAGTCCCTTTCGGAGAAAGAGTAAGCAATTCAAAGGGCTTATTTTTTAAATCTACTTCCCTATGTTCATGGGGAATTTTTGAGGAATAAAGTGCTAATCTTGCTCTCATCGCATATGGACAACGCCGAAATGAATAAAGAATAGGAAGATGAGATAGCATTGGATATTTCCTTAATTTAAATGGCAAAAAGAATATAACATAATTTTTAAATTTTCTGCTTTTAACGTAAGGTTCAAAGCGTCAGGAAATGGGAAAATTTTTCTGATGAAATATTTTTTGAATTTTCTCGTGTTTTCTTTACTTTATCTATTAATTATGCTGAGATAAATCAACTTATTACTATGACTTAAAATTGTTGTGAATATTCTAGCGTTTGAAAGTGCAAATTTTTCTCTCTCCATTGCAGTGCAAAACTGCGATAATCAGAGAGCATTCCGAGAAGTAAGAGAAGTACGAGGTCAAGATACTAAAGCGCTTCCACTTATTATTGAGGCCTTGCAAGAAGTAAATCTGAAATTTGAAGACATTGATCTGATTTCAACAACACTTGGTCCTGGTTCATTTACAGGGTTGCGTGTGGGCCTTTCTTTGGCGCGTGGCTTCAGATTAGCGTTAGGAATACCTTTAGTTACTTTTAATTCTTTTGATTGGGTTTTTGAGACAGTCAAAGAGAAACAAAAATATGAAGAAATATATGTTATTTTAAATTCTCAGCGAGAAGAATTATTTTTCAAAAAATATGCAATAACAAATCAAGATCCCGAATTACTTACAGGGCAAGAAATTGCAAATCTTATAACCTCTAAACCTACTTTAATTATAGGAGATGGTGCTATATTTGTTCAAGATTTAGTGGTTGATAGGCAAAATGTTGAAGTTATTACAAGCATGCCCACAGCTGAAACTTTACTAGAAATTGCAGCGAAAAATTTAAAAGCAAGGTATTACAGTGATGAAAAGCCATTTTACTTGCGATCACCTGATATAACGCAGCCTAAGAAATAGTGGATTACAAAATAGTACCTTTTAATTTTGAAGTATGTGAGCAAGCAGCGACTCTACATGCATCAGCTTTTGATTGTGCATGGTCAAAAAATGAATTTGAAGTTCTTTTAACTGTAAATCCTGGCGTTTTTGGTTTTAAAGCAGTTTCTTCAGAAGAGCAGTTATGTGGATTTATTTTATTGCAGTATATTATTGATGATGCCGAAATATTAACTTTAGGTGTTTCGAAAAATTGTAGACAACAAGGTATTGGAAAAGAATTAATAAAGACAACAATAAAGAAACTTTTTATAAAAGGGGCAAAGAGGCTACTTTTGGAGGTAAGTGAATATAATAAAGAAGCCCTTTTATTGTATAAAAGTTTAAATTTTAAGGCCTATGGGCGACGAAAAAATTATTATTTATTAAATGATAAAAAACAAGCTGATGCGTTACTTTTAGAAATCAAATTGAATAATTAATTAATTTACAAAAAATTGCTTGATTATTTAGAATAAATATTCTAAACCATTGGACAAAGATATAAATATATTAAAATATAAAAAGGGAATCATTTAGTTAAGTGAGGAGCTTTTTTTAAAGCAATCAAAGAAAAAAAATAAGTAAAAAAACAAGAAAGGAAATACAATGACAAACTCTCTTAATAAGCCCGTAAATGATACTCAGTCCTTTGAGCTGCTCAGTATGACTACTGATATCGTTTCTGCTTATGTTTCTCATAATACAATTGATATTAATGAGCTTCCTCGCTTACTTAAGCAAGTTTCTTCTACTTTAAGTGAATTAACAGGTCAGTCAACAGGGTTTGTTGATCGCCCAGAACCAGCGGTTCCTGTTAAAAAATCTATCAATGATGAATATATCGTATGCTTGGAAGACGGTAAAAAGTTAAAAATGCTGAAACGCCACCTAAAGACAGCTTACAACATGACACCTGAACAGTATCGTGAGCGTTGGGGACTTGGACCTGATTATCCAATGGTTGCTCCTAATTATGCGAAACAAAGAAGTTTTTTAGCGATGAAGATCGGTCTAGGTCGTAAACGTCGTGAAGCTGAAGCAGCTTAATTTTTAAAGATGCTCAAAAACAAAAGCGCGGTTCTTTACAAACCGCGCTTTTGTTTTTATTTTAACCTAAAGTATTAGAAATTTTATAATTTAAGATGTCTGATTTAAAAAAGAAAAAAAAATTATATATTAAGACTTATGGATGCCAAATGAACGTTTATGATTCAGAACGTATGGCAGATTTGTTAAAACCTTTAGGATTTATAGTAACAGAATTACCTGAAGACGCTGATATGGTGATATTAAACACCTGTCATATTCGTGAAAAAGCTAGTGAAAAAGTTTATTCAGAATTAGGTCGTATTCGAGAGTATAAAGAAGCTAAAAAGTTAAAAAATCAAAACATGGTTATTGCTGTTGCCGGGTGTACAGCTCAGGCTGAAGGAGAGGAAATTCTCAGGCGTGCACAATATGTTGATGTAATTGTGGGGCCACAAAGTTATCATAAACTTCCACAGATTTTGGCAGAAATAGAAAGAAAGACAGCTGTAACTGAAGGACCTGGTCGTGGTGTTTTAGAGATAGATTTTCCCATCGAAAGTAAATTTGATTTCTTACCTGAAACTTCTGACCCTCAGGGAGTATCCGCATTTCTCTCAATCCAAGAAGGATGTGATAAGTTTTGTCATTTCTGCGTCGTTCCTTATACAAGGGGAGCTGAATATTCTAGACCTGTTGAAACTATTTATGAAGAAGCTTGTCGACTTGTTGAAAAGGGTGTGCAAGAAATTACACTTCTTGGTCAAAATGTAAATGCATACCATGGAGCATTTTCTGATGAAGATGGAGAAATATGGACTTTAGGAAAGCTTATTCAATATCTTTCACTTATTCCAGCCCTTAAACGTATACGATATGTAACGTCCCATCCGGCAGATGTAAATGATGACCAAATTAATGCCCATCGCGATATTGAAAAACTCATGCCATATTTACATTTACCCATTCAATCTGGCTCCGATCGAATTCTAAAATTAATGAATCGGAAGCACACGGCTTCTTATTATTTAGATATTATTGATAAGCTTAGATCAGCTCGGCCTGATATAGCATTTTCTTCAGATTTTATTGTTGGGTATCCTGGTGAAAAAGATAAAGATTTTGAAGATACACTTGAGCTTGTGGCTAAGGTGAATTTTGCCTCTGCTTTTTCTTTTAAGTATAGTCCTCGTCCAGGAACACCTGCATCTGTACTAGAAGATCAAGTCCCTGAAGAAGTAAAAACAGAGCGTCTCTCTCGTTTGCAAGCTTTATTATTTGAGCAACAAAGATCTTTTAATCAGTCTCTGATAGGAAAAAAGATCTCTGTGCTTTTTGAAAAAGAAGGACGTCACTCAGGGCAATTAGTGGGGCGGAGTCCTTATTTACAATCTGTTTATGCCGAAGCTACACCACGTTTAATAGGGCAGTGTGTAGATATATTAATTACTCATGCAACTCAGAATAGTTTGACAGGAACAGTCATAATACAAGAAAAAGTTGCCATATAATTAGTAAATTAAAGAGGGGGAAGACTTTAATCATGGGAAATAATGCTCATATTACACTTGATGTAGAATTTGATGATAATCGTCTTTTATCCCTTTTATTTGGTGAACGTGATCAGCATTTGCTTAAAATTGAAAATAGTTTAGGCGTACTTATTAAAGCACGAGGAAATCAATTAATTGTTACAGGAGAATCAGGTAGTGTGGTTGCTGCACAAAATGTCCTTAATCGTCTTTATGACAGATTGAAAAAAGGACTTGTTGTAAGTATTGCAGAAGTTGATGCAGCATTACGAATGATCCTTGCAAGCAGTGTGAATGTATCTTCTCAAGTTCAAGAATCTTTTGAAGTGATTATACCGACGCGTCGGCGTGTTATTAGCCCGAGAACACCTGGGCAGACAAATTATATTCATGCCTTGCAAAAAAATGATTTAGTGTTTGCAATTGGTCCTGCTGGTACAGGAAAAACTTATTTAGCTATGGCTACAGCTGTATCTGCGTTGCTCTCTGGCCAAATTCAACGAATTATTTTATCAAGACCAGCTGTTGAAGCTGGAGAAAGATTAGGATTCCTTCCTGGAGATTTGAAAGAAAAAGTTGATCCTTATTTGCGTCCTCTTTACGATGCACTTTATGATATGCTGCCATCTGAACAAGTAAATAAGAGGCTAGTCTCAGGAGAGATAGAAATTGCCCCTCTTGCATTTATGAGGGGGCGAACCCTTTCAAAAGCTTATATCATTTTGGATGAAGCGCAAAATACAACTATTTCTCAAATGAAGATGTTTTTAACGCGGATGGGAGAAGATTCTAGGATGGTCATAACAGGGGACTTATCTCAAATTGATTTACCGCCGGGGAATATAAGTGGCTTGAAAGACTCAATTGAAAAATTGAATAATATAGAAGGAATTGCTATTAATTATTTTAATGAAAATGATGTTGTACGTCATCCGCTTGTTAGTAAAATAGTGCGGGCTTATGATAAATAAAATAAGTAATTTTAATTAATGGTGGCCTATTTTGTCCTCATTCACTCCTTTTGCAGATAAGTTTCAAGAACTCTCTATTCATATAAAAGATAAAGAATGGAAAAATCTGGAGTTAGATTTAAAAAAATTTACCTCTAGAATTGTTAAGCATGTTCTTGAACATGAAAAAGAAGATGTTTATGAAATTTCAGTTTCATTTGTGGATGATACTGCTATTCAACAGCTAAATTTTAAATATCGAGGAAATAACAAACCTACTAATGTGCTTTCATTTATATACAATGTAAAACCGCTATATGGTGATATTATTCTTGCATATAATACTATTCTTTGTGAATCAAAGGAGCAGAAGAAGCAATTTCAAGACCATTTAACTCATCTCGTGATTCATGGAACCTTGCATTTATTAGGATATGATCATGAAACGGAGAATGAAGCATTTGTTATGGAAGAACTTGAAAAGAGGTTTTTAAATTATTTTGGGATAGCAAATCCTTATAATGGAGAGGAGACAACTAGTGCTTAAAAAAATTAGAGGGATACTTGAAAAATTATCACTTCGACGAAATGAATCTGTAAGAGAAACGATAACAGAGTTAATTCAAGAGGCTCCTAAAGAAGAATCATCCTTAAACGAAGAAGAACGTATTTTACTTTCTAATACTCTTGCGTTGAGAGATATTACTGTAGACGATGTTATGATTCCTCGTGCTGATATAGTCTCAATTCCTCATGATATTTCTTTTAAAGATCTTACGAAACTGATGAGTGAGAAACCATTTACGAGATTTCCTGTTTACCATACAACGTTAGATGATGTTTTGGGGCACATCCACGCAAAAGATGTCGCTATTTGGTCAAAAATAAAGGACTTTGATGTACGTAAGATATTGCAACAAGTATTATTTGTGCCTCCTTCGATGCGTTTACTTGATCTTTTATTGCAGATGCGTGCCACTCAAATTCCTATGGCTCTCGTTGTTGATGAGTTTGGGGGGATTGATGGTTTAGTGACGTCTTGGGATATTATCCGTGAAGTATTAGGAGATCTTCAGGATGGTCATACTCCTGAAATTTCAGCTCAATTGACAAAGGAAAATAGCCGAACTTATGTTGTAGATGCAAGATTATTGATCCAAGATTTAGAAGAAGAAGTTGGCGCTATTTTAACAGCCGAAGAACGAGAAGATGACATCGATACAGTGGGAGGGCTTGTGATGTATATAACAGGTCGTGTTCCTGATCAAAAAGAAGTCATTAAACATAGTTCTGGGGTATTATTCGAAATCCTTGATGCAAGCCCTCGACGCGTTAACACTGTAAGAATTAAACTTCCTCCAAGATGATTAATAGAATGCTGATTTCGAGATCTTGGAGGGTTTTTACTATAGCTTTTTTATTGGGAGCTCTTGGAACTTTAGCTTTTGAACCATTTTCGTGGTTCTTCATGGTCTTCTTTTCAGTGGGAGGGCTTTTATGGCTCCTTAATAACGCCTCAACAAACTCATGGAAACAGGCTTTTGCGATTGGTTGGTGGTTTGGTTTAGGCCATTTTACAACGGGTCTTTATTGGATTTCTTTTGCTTTAGGTGTAGATTTGAAACAGTTTGGTTGGCTTATTCCTTTTATTGTTTTAGGACTTCCGGCTATTTTAAGTTTTTTTATTGCGCCAGTCACTTTTTTTGCGAAAACTTTACAAGTTAAAGGCTTAGAACAAGCACTTTTCTTTAGCATCACTTGGGCTTTTTTTGAATGGCTCCGAGGACATTTATTTACAGGATTACCGTGGAATCTTATAGGATATACTTGGGTGCCATATGAAACAATTAGCCAAAGTTTATCATTTCTAGGAATTTATGGCTTAAGTTTTATCACCATTTTTATTGCTACATTGTTATATTGTACTGTTACTGCGGAATCTCTTAAAAAAAGTCTTTCTTATTTTTTATTCGCGACCCTCCTTTTAGGAAGTCTTTGGGGAGGAGGAAAATGGCGTCTCTTGCATGTAAAAGAGGAATCAATTCCAGATGTCTATTTAAGGATTGTACAACCTAATATTTCTCAAAAACTCAAATGGAATCGCGAATATGCAGATAAGAATTTTGAACATATTTTAGCCCTTACAAATTCTCCTGCGAGAAAGAAAATTACGCATATTCTCTGGCCTGAATCCGCGATTCCTTTCTTCCTTGAATATGATCATGAACGTCGTCAACGTTTAATAAGTATTATTCCCTCTCAAGGATACTTAATGACGGGTGGTATTCGCCTTAAAAAACATTCAGTTTCTAACGTTCAAATTTGGAATAGTATATTTGTTATAACGGCAAAAGGTGAAATAGAGGAGATTTATGATAAAAGTCATTTGGTCCCTTTTGGAGAATATGTTCCTATGCGTTCATTTTTTCCAAGTTTTATTAAAAAGATAACAGTTGGATCTATCGATTTTTCATCTGGATTTGGCCCTAGAACTCTTAAAATAACAGGATTACCTCCATTTAGTCCTCTTGTTTGTTATGAAGGGATCTTTCCTGGAGAAGTCAAAGGAAGGGAAGGGGAACGACCTGAATGGATTTATAATGCAACGAATGATGCTTGGTATGGTCCAACTTCAGGTCCTTATCAGCACCTTGTTATCAATCGTGCTCGGGCTATTGAAGAAGGTTTACCTTATATGCGCGTAGCGAACACAGGAATTTCTGCTGTTATTGATGCTTATGGGCGTATCAAAGCAAGCTTACCTTTAGATACAGAGGGTGTCATTGATACAGAACTTCCTATGCCATCACCTTCACCAACGTTTTATTCTTTATATGGAGATCGTATTTTTTTTGGTCTTTTGTTCTTTTTCTCATTGTTATTTTTTTGCAGTTTCTTTAGTCAGAGAAGAAGTATAAAAAATAGAAATTGAGCAAAAGATGACACTACAAGCAGTCGAGAAATTTTATGGCCGGCGTAAAGGGCGTTCTTTAAAAAAGCAAAAAACAGAATTCTTGAAAACTTTAGATCTTTATAGGGTTAAATTTCCTTTGGATTTAAAAGAAATGTTCCCAAGTGTGCAAGAAATTTGTCTTGAAATTGGATTTGGTGGTGGAGAACATTTAGCTGCATTGGCTGAACAGAATCCAAAAGTAGGGTTTATTGGGGCCGAAGCCTTTATGAATGGTGTAGCATCTTTTTTACAATTTAGATTCGAGAAGCAACTTAATAACGTACAATTATTTCCCGATGATGTACGGCTTTTACTTCAAGAATTACCTGATAACTCAATTCAAAAAGTTTTTATTCTTTTCCCTGATCCTTGGCCTAAGAAAAAACATCATAAAAGACGAATCGTAAGCCCTAAATTAGTGGCTGAGTTAAGCCGGATAGTAAAAAAGGGGGGAGAGGTTCGTCTTGCTTCTGATGTGGCAGATTATATTGAGCATATGCAACAAGCATTTCAAACTGTTTCTGAATTTCAACTTCAACTATGTAGCCAAGAAAAGCCAGATGCTTGGCCTTCAACCCGGTATGAGATGAAAGCTTTAGAGGCTCATGATTATCCACAATATTTAATTTATTTAAAAAACTAAGTCACTTATTCTTAATTCTTTTAAGATTTACAACAATTTATTTACACGTTAATTTCTAAATTCAGAAATGACAAAAATGAAAAGTTCATAAATGTGTGGTATTGCAGGTTTTCTTGATTTTTCAAGAGCAACTTCTTCTGATTTAATGAAGAAACAAATTTCTCAAATGACTGCGAGCCTTTCTCACCGAGGGCCAGATGACGAAGGAATTTGGAATGAGGTTGAACAAGGGATTGCATTAGGGATGAGACGTCTTGCTGTCCAAGATTTGTCTCCAGCAGGTCATCAACCAATGATATCAAAGGATGGGCGTTACGTCATTGTCTATAATGGTGAGATTTATAATGCCCCTGAACTGCGCCAATTACTTGAAAAAGAAGGATTTAATTTTCGCGGTCATTCAGATACAGAGGTCATTCTAGAAGCTTGTGCTCGGTGGGGTATTGTTGATACGGTGAGTCGTTTAAACGGTATGTTTGCATTTGGCTTATGGGATCAAAAAGAAAAAAAACTGATACTAGTGCGGGATCGGCTTGGAATTAAGCCTCTATATTATGGAAAAATTGGAAAAACTCTTCTTTTTGGATCTGAACTAAAAGCCTTATTATCTTATGATAAATTCGAGCGAAAACTTAATCCAGAGGCCTTAAATAACTATTTTAAATATAATTTTATTCCTGCGCCACAGACAATTTACAATGATATTTATAAACTTTTACCAGGTACCTTAATAATTTTTAATGAGCATGGAAAAGATGAACGAAAAGTTTTTTGGGATCCATCAAAAATTGTTCAAGAAGGTCTCAATTTAAGAGAAAGCAAGATTTACGATGACAAAAGTACAATTGATGAGCTCGAGCGACTCTTAAAAGACTCTATAAAAAGACAGATGATAGCAGATGTGCCTTTGGGTGCCTTTTTATCTGGTGGTGTTGATAGTTCAACTGTTGTTTCTATCCTGCAAAGCTTAAGTTCTAGTCCTATAAAAACATATTCTATTGGTTTTGAAGAAGAAGGGTTCAATGAAGCTGAAAATGCTCGGATTATTGCTCAATACTTAAAAACAGATCATCATGAATTAATTCTAACACCTCAGGATGCGACTTCAGTCATCTCTCAATTGCCTAAGTATTTTGATGAACCTTTTGCAGATGCATCTCAAATTCCAACATATTTAGTTTCGAATCTTGCTCGGAAATCCGTAAAAGTAGTTCTTTCTGGTGATGGAGGAGATGAACTTTTTGCAGGTTACAATCGTCATCGTATCGCCGCACGAATGCAGAAGATTTATAGTTTTTTACCTTTAGTATTTAGAAATATTATAGGAAATAGCATAAAATTAGGAAATGAAGATTTTTGGGATAGAATGATTCCTTCAAGTCTTTTACCGCAAGCAGGAGATAAACTTTATAAATTTGCAAACATTTTGAAATCTAAAGATGCTAAAGAGCTTTATGAAATCCTTTTAAGTCAACGAAAAACATCTACAAATTTTTTACGAAACCAACACAATACGAATATATTTCAGTCTGAAAATCAGTTTTCAAACTTTATGGATTCAATACAATATTGGGATCTTATCAAATATCTTCCTGATGATATTCTTGCAAAAGTTGATCGTGCCTCAATGGCTGTAAGCCTTGAAGCACGTGTTCCACTTCTTGATCATCGTATTGTTGATCTTGCTTGGAAGCTTCCCCTCAATATGAAAATTAGAGATGGGTCCACAAAATGGATTTTACGGCAAATTCTTTATCGTTATGTTCCCAAAGGGCTTGTAGAAAGACCTAAAATGGGATTTGGTATTCCTCTTGGAAAATGGTTAAAAGGTCCCTTAAGGGATTGGGGTGAGGAATTTATTTCTGAAAACAGATTAGAAAATAGTGCTTTTTTTGAGGTGAAACAAGTTCGACAGATGTGGCAGAAGCATTTGCAAGGTCAGGGAAATTATCAACATCAATTATGGAGTATTTTGATGTTTGAAGCATGGAAAGAAGATCAAGAAAATTTTTAAAGGGAATTAATATATGACAATTTCTTATCGTACTTATGGATATGGCTCAGAACATGTAATTGTGATGCATGATTGGTTTTTTACAAGTTACGATGCTATTCAACCTCATCTAAATACGAAAAAATTTACTTATGCATTTGTTGATTTGCGTGGATATGGTCGTTCTAGAGCTATTACCGGCGAGTGTTCTATCGAAGAAGCTACTCAAGATATTTTAGCCGTTGCGGATGCTTTAAAATGGAGCCAGTTTCATATTATTGGGCATTCGATGAGTGGAATGATTGCTCAATACCTTATGTATAAAGCGCAAAAACGTATTTTATCATGTATTGCAATTACACCGATACCTGCTTGTGGTTCTCCTGTACCTGAAGAAGTAAAAGGATTTTTAGAAGAGGGGGCTCGAAATAATGATGAAATTGCTGAACAAATGATTGGTTTGATGACAAGTCATCGTTACGGGAAGAATTTTGCAGAACTTAAAGTAAGACACTGGAGAGAGAGCTCTTCTTCTGAAGCGAGAGTTGCTTATTTGAATATGTTCACAGAAACTAATTTTGTTGATTATATAAAAGGCCTTAAGACGCCTATTTTAGTGTTAGCAGGAGCTCATGATTCAGAAGGAGTGCAAGAAGATGTAATGCATGCAACATTTGGGAAATGGTACTCTAACATCCAGATAATTGTTTTAGAAGGGACGGGGCATTATCCAATGCAGGAAGTCCCTATAGCGCTCACATATGCCATTGAGGCTTTTCTCGAGAAGACTTCATTATAATACGTTATTTTTTAATTGGTTGATGACATTTAAAAATTTAAAATGAATTTTACAATTTTTAAACCGGCGAAGAAGGCAGTAATAACACCAATAAAAGTTACTGAAGCATAAATTAAGGCCCAAATGTTTAATCCTCTCTCCACGATGAGAGCATATTCTAAAGAAAATGCAGAAAATGTTGTAAAGCCTCCAAGAAACCCAGTTGTCACAAACTCTTTAAGCAAATTATTAGGTGTCCAATATGAGGCCATAAGTTCAATAAGAACTCCCATTAAAAAGCAACCGAATATATTAACTAAAAATATAGGGGCAGGGAAATATGTTAGAAAGAATGTTGGCAAATGGCGACATAAGATGGTTCTTAAAATTGCGCCAAAAGCTCCGCCGATGCCGACAGCGACTATAACACTTAATTTTATCATGTATATTAATCTTCTCTCTTATTGTCTCTACTTTCATCAAATTCTTATCATAGATTTCTTAAGAGAAGGCTAATCAGTAAAATCATAAATATAATTTTTGACTTAGATAGAAAAGCAATATTTTTGTCTAGAATTCTATTATGAGAACTTTGAACTGTAGTTCATGAGATTCTCAAAGTACTAAAAAAATTCATTAACAAGGCTTCCTTTTAAAATCCCTTAAAATTATTTCCTTTATTTGGAATTGAAACTAGTAGATCTTATTTAAGCGATAAATTTGATACAACTCGATATATAGAAAGAAAGGTGTTCTGTGAATAAAATAAATTTATTTTTGCTTATTAGTTCATCGGTACTCGTTGCCTGTAATCAGCATAAAAGAGAGCCATTCCTTGATGTTGAGCCAAGTGTGGAAGCTCCTTTGCCACCTCATGCACCAACAGAGCCTTTAGCATTCAATCAGTCAGAAAAATCTATTTTGTCTCCAAAAGAAGAATCTTCTCTAGAGATTGCTATCCCAGAAAAAGCACAGCTAGATCAACTTACAGAGTGGCATCCTAAAGAAGGGGATTTGGTAAGGGCAGGGGAACTTATAATGAAGTTGAAGAAAGAAACAGAAAGTAATTTAACTAATGAGAAAATGGTCTCTTATCTTGAAAATAATATGTCAATAAGCTCAAGTCAGGCTCACCTTATACTTGAAGAATTGGGATTAGAATAATTTTAAAGATGAGAATAAAAAAAGCTGAGGAATTCCTCAGCTTTTCTATACATTAACATAGAAAGTCTATCCTAACTAACTAAAGCATTTTTCTTTTTTCGATTATTCTTATATCCAAGAATAATAATCAACACTAACAGAGAGACTGTTGCAATCACACCACTGAAAGAGAATGCTGACACTTGGCCATAATACTCTGAAATTACTCCGGCTAGATGATCAGCAAGATAGGCAGAAATTGCACAGATAATATAATAACAACCAAACCCAGTACCCCGTAAATCTGTCGGGACGATTTCCGCAATTAATGAGAGGAAAATGTTTTGAGTGACGCCATATTGGATTCCCCAGAAAAAACATCCAACATAAACCCAAAGAAGTGAATTTGCTGTTGCCAAGAAATGATCTGCAAGAATTAAAAATACAATTCCCATGGCTAAAAACCAATAACGGTTCATACGATCTGCTAATACGCCAACAGGGTAGGAAGAAAGACACCAGCCAGCATTAAAGATCAACATGATCGTTGGAACATATTCACTTTGAAGGCCAAAGTTATTGTAGGCGTGAAGAGTTAAAAACGTTTCACTAAAACGTGATAACATGAAAATAGAAGCAACGAGCATTAAGAGCCAAAAGGATGATCCAAGGGCTGGTAAATTTGACCAATGCATGCGTGAACGATTTTTTTGTTCAGGTAATGGAATCTCTGAAGAAACAGCAGAATGTGCAAATTTTTTAGGTTCATGAACAAAGAAAATGAGAATTAAGAAAGCGATAAATGCAGGTATAGCAGCTAATTGAAATACTTTTTTAAAATCACCACCCATCCAAATCATTGCACCAATTCCGGCAATCGCACCTAACAAAGATCCAGATTGGGCAAGAGTTCGTTTTAATCCATAAGAGGCACCAATCCGATTCGCAGGGGAAATATCTGCAACCATTGTATCTCGCGGAGTTGATTGGATTCCATTTCCAAGGCGTTCGACAAGTCGGGCTCCAAATAGAGGCATAAAGCTTGCTGCAAGGCTAAAAATTACTCTTGAAAGAACAAGCATGGTATATCCGACGAGCATCACAGGCTTACGTCGACGTAAATAGTCACTGAACATTCCGGATAATAATTTCATTAAGTAAGAGCAACCTTCTGCCACTCCTTCAACAACGCCAATCCACGCCATAGTAACACCTAAGGATTTCATATAAATCCCAATGTAGCTGTAGACCATGATGAACGACAGATTAACCAGGAACATCATCCAACCAAGAGTCCAAACAAGCTTTGGAATTGGTGCTAGAGTCGTTGCTGATCGAGAAGGTTCTTGAGAAGATTTATTATGGGTAGTTGTCATTGTTAATCCAGAATTATCATGTTGATATTCATAAAATTTATACCCTTTAAGAAAAGTTAAGCTACTAATACATATTCTGGAGTGGGAATTCAATGGTCTAAAATAAGATAATTTGAATTTTATGGATATTTTAAGCGATTGCACAGAAATTTTTTGCTCAAGTGTTTGATAAAAAATTTATTTTTTTAGAGTATGAAATAGAATCATGTTAAATAATTTTTTGAAACACCTCTGAAAAATAACTTTTGAGGTAATTAATTGAGTGTTTTTTTAAGAATTTAAAGGAGTGTTATGTCTTCTTCTAAGATGATTGAACGAGAAGTTTTATTTGGAAATCCTGAAAGAGTAAGTGTTCGCCTTAGTCCGGATGGAAAATATCTAAGCTATGTGGCGCCATATCAAGAAGTATTAAATATCTGGATTGCTCCTCTTAACAACGTTAAAGATGCTTTTGTTATTACTCAAGATGAGAAAAGAGGAATTCACAATTATAGCTGGGCTTTTGATGGCAAAACACTTCTTTATATGAAGGATCAAGAGGGAAATGAAAATTGGCAACTATTTTCTGTCGATGTAGAAACAAAACAGCATAAATGCTTAACTCCACAAGCCAATATCCAAGCACGCATTGAAAAATTAAGTCCTTCATTGCCTCAAGAATTACTTATTGCGATAAATGAGAGAGACCCAGCTTATCATGATCTTTATAAACTTAATATATGTACTGGAGAGAAGGTTCTTATCTTCAAAAACGAAAGTTATAGTGGTTATGTTTGTAATGAAGAGCTAAAATTAAAACTTTTAGCTAAAGAGACTCCTGAGGGAGGAAGTATATGGTTTTATCTCAATGAAGGAAAGGTAACACCTTTTCAAGAAATCCCTGTAGAAGATAGGCTTACAACAACGCCGCTTCGTTTTAATAAAGAAGAAACTCAACTTTATCTTATTGATAGTCGTGGCCGGAATACAGGGGGGCTTTTTGAATTTAACCTTGCGACAGGAATCCAAACATTAATAGGTGATGATGCTCGGACTGACATCAGTGATGTCATGGTAAACCCGATAACGAAAAAGATCGAGGCTTATGCAGTAACATATGGTCGCAAAGAATGGAGTTTTTGTGTTGAAGAGATCTCTGAAGAGTTAAAAACTCTCCAATCTATAAAAGAAGGGGATATCGAGGTATTATCCAGAACGTTAGATGACCAACATTGGATAGTGGGTTTTATAAAAGATAATAGCCCTTTGCATTATTATCACTATGACCGTCACCAAAAACAAAAGACTTTTCTCTTTTCAAATAGACCTAATCTTGAAAATATGCCCCTTGTAAAAATGAGACCGATGGTCATTAAAGCGCGTGATGGATTGGATCTAATGTGTTATTTAAGCCTACCGGAAGATTGCGAAAAGCCAATATGTCCTTTACCATTGGTTTTACTAGTTCATGGTGGCCCTTCTGCGCGAGATTATTGGGGATATGAGCCAATTCCACAATGGCTTGCAAATCGAGGATACGCTGTTTTAAGTGTTAATTATCGAGGATCTACTGGTTTTGGGAAAAATTTTCTTAATGCTGGTAATGGGGAATGGGGCGGCAAGATGCACGAAGATCTTTTAGATGCAGTGCAATTTGTAATTGATCAAAAAATAGCAGATCCTGAAAAAGTAGCTATTATGGGAGGAAGTTATGGCGGATATGCAACGCTGATTGGATTAACTTTTACGCCAGATATCTTTGCATGTGGCATTGATATTGTGGGCCCTTCCAACCTTGTAACTTTAGTTGAAAGTATCCCTCCTTACTGGAAACCCTATCTTGCGGCATTTAAAGTAACAATTGGTGCTGATTTTGAGACATTTGAAGGAAAAGAATTTTTGAAGACGCGTTCACCTATTCACTACGTAAATCAGATAAAAAAACCTCTTTTAATTTGTCAAGGAGCTAATGATCCTCGGGTTAAGCAAGCTGAATCCGATCAAATTGTAAAAGAAATGGAAGCAAAAAACATACCTGTTACGTACGTTCTATACCCAGATGAAGGGCATGGGCTAGCGCGTCCTCAAAATAGATTGTCATTTTTTGGTATTGCCGAAGCTTTTCTTGCGCAAAATTTGGGAGGAAGAAAGCAACCACTTGGACTTGCTGATTTTGAAAAATCATCATTCCAAGTGAAGGTAGGTAAGGATATTATCACAGATCTTAAAAATTATAATGCTGAACGAGATTGAGTTATATTATGGCAGATGTACGAATTTATAAGCAAAAAAAATCAGCAATGCAATCGGGACTCAGGCGAACAAGAAATTGGGTCCTTGAATTTATTCAACCTGCACACCTTTATATAGAACCTTTAATGAAATGGGCTGGTTCTATTAAAACAAATTCAGAAAAACAAAGACTTTTCTTCGAAACAAGTGAAATGGCTATCGCCTATGCTCGCTCAAAAAATTTGACGTATTTTGTTGAAAATTCTTCTCTTATTAAGGTGATCCCAAAACGGTATAGCGATAATTTCAAAAGACTTTAGATATTTATAAATATTTTTCTTGCTTTATGTTCTCTATCTCGTGTAAACAAAGGTCATTCCTGTTCTTATCGCGGGGTGGAGCAGCCAGGTAGCTCGTCAGGCTCATAACCTGAAGGTCAGAGGTTCAAATCCTCTCCCCGCAACCAATTCAATATTCTTTCAAAAACCTTATAATATAAGCTAATTTTTTACGACGTTTGGCAGATTTCGTAGAGATTTTATTATTTCCATGATTTTAAGAGCGTATGTTTCTCAATTATTAAAATTTCATAAAGGATGCATTTTAGCATCTAACATTTTTAAGAATAGCTATGATTGCAATTTGATAAAATAAACCCGTTGCTCTAAAGCTGTGTTCTCGTTAAGATCATGCCTTATAATTTAAAAGAGGGTTTAAATGTTAATTGAAAAAATTCGAGCACACTCTGAGAGTTGGTGGTTTCGTTCATTTCTTGGAATCTTAGCAATAACCTTTGGTTTCCTTTGGTATGGAAATGATTTAATTTTGGGAAGTCGGGGAAGCGGAATGACTATAGCATCTGTTGGAGGTACTAAGATTACCCTTCAACAGTTCTCTAGAGTCTTGAATTTAGAAATAAATCGAATAGAGGCAAATCTCAATCAAAAGCTTCTTCCTGATCAACAAAAACAGCTTTACCCTTTAGTTTTAGAAAGGCTGGTTAATGATACGCTTCTTAATAAAGAAGCACAAAGATTAGGCCTTACAGTTACAGATGATTTTTTGCGCAGAATTGTTACTGAAGATAAAAATTTTCATAATGAAAAAGGCGTATTTGATCGTGAAAGATTTAATGTTTTCCTTTCTCAAACAGGCTTAACTGAAGTAAATTTCTTTAATGAAATTCGTCAAGAAATTTTGAGAAATGAGCTTTTGGAAGCTATTTTTGGCGGAATTCAAGCTCCGGCAAGTTTAGTTCAAAGAATATATGCATTCATTGAACAAAAAAGATTAATTTCTTTTGCAACAATTGAGAGTGCAAAAATAAAGCTTGATCGTGAACCTTCTCCAGAAGAAGTAGAAGGGTTTTATGATAAGCATCATTCCCTTTTTACGGCGCCCGAATATCGAGATATTTCAGTCCTGACATTGAATATATCTAACGTAATGCCGCTAATTAAATTAGGCGAAGAACAAATTAAACAAGCATATGAGTCCCGTCTTGAAGAATTTAAAGGGCAAGATTTTGCAAAGGTAAAAGATAAAATAGTCGATGATTTGAGAAAACAAATAGCGGCAGATAGGCTGTATGAGTTAACTAATAAGATTGATGATGATATTGGTGGAGGAGCTACTCTTGAAGAAGTTTCTAAAAAATATCAAATTCCCATGAGTCAGATTACTAAAGTAGCTCATGATGGAAATCCTTCTTCTGATACGTTAAATTTTAAAGACCAACTTAATGACAAAGTTTTAGCTTTAAAGGTTATAAAAGATGCTTTCCAGCAAACACTTAATGTTGTTGGCAATGTTGTTGAAGCAGGAGAAAGTAAGTATTTTATTGCTCGGGTTGATAAAATTTATCTTTCTCAATTGTTTCCTTTTGATCAAGTAAAAAAAGAAGTTTACAAAGCTTTAGTATCTCAAATGAAGGGGCAAAAAGCAGCGAATTTAGGAATGCAATGGGTAGAAAAAATTAATCAAGGAGGGAATCTAGAGGCTCTCGCGGGGCTTCAAGGTTTTAAAGTATCTCACCTTAAAATAGGTCGACAAGGCCCTATTGCACCTAGTAATATTCGCTTTTCTGATGAATTTCTTTCAAAACTTTACCTCTTGCCGAAAAAGGTTGCGGCAGCTACATCCTTATTAAATGATAAAGGAGAAAAGGATATTATTGTAGCTACTGTGAAAGACATTGAAGCGGTTTCTATAGAAAGAGCTAAAAATGAAATAGCAGGGTTTAAAACAAGGATGAATCAAGAGCTGGCGAATGATCTTTTAATTCAATATTTAGAATCAATACGTCAGAGATTTTCAGTAGATTATAATAAGAAACTTTTCGCACAACTTATGAGTGCAAAGTCTTAGAAAGAGAATAAGGAAGTCTAAAAATGAAAATAGCAATACCCAAAGAGAGAAGAACCGGAGAAACGCGTGTTGCAGCTTCTCCAGATACCGTCAAGAAATTAGTTGGAATGGGATTTGAAGTTATCGTTGAGAAAGAAGCTGGTCTTTCAGCGTCAATTCCTGATGAACAATATCAAGAAGCTGGCGCAACTATAATGAAAGATTTTTCAAGTACAGTTTCTCAAGCTCAGATTGTTTTGAAAGTTCAAAGCCCACTTCATAAAGGTGAAGGAGAGCTTGATGAAATTTCTTTATTACCTAAGGATGTGGTTCTGATTGGTATGTTGTCACCTTATGCCAACCGTGAACAACTTAGTTATTATGTTAAATCTAAAATAACCTCTTTTTCTTTAGAATTTGTCCCCCGTATTACACGGGCTCAATCAATGGATGTGTTATCTTCTCAAACTAACCTTGCAGGATATCGTGCGGTTATTGAGGCGTCTCAAGTTTTTGACCGTGCTTTTCCTATGATGATGACAGCTGCAGGCACAATTGCACCAGCTCGTGTTTTAATATTGGGTGCTGGTGTTGCTGGACTTCAAGCTATAGCAACGGCAAGACGTCTAGGCGCTGTGGTCTCTGCTTTTGACGTTAGAGCTGCCGCAAAAGAACAAGTAGAGAGCTTAGGAGCGACTTTTGTTTTTGTTGAAGCCGATGAAAGTGGAGAAGGCTCAGGCGGTTATGCAAAAGAAATGAGTGAAGACTATAAAAAGCGACAATCTGCAAAAATTAAAGAAGAAATCGCCAAGAATGATATAGTTATCACAACAGCTCTTATTCCTGGAAAGCAAGCGCCACTTTTAATTACAGAAGATATGGTACAAGCAATGAAGCCTGGATCCGTTATTGTGGATATGGCAATCGAGGCGGGTGGAAATTGCAATTTAACGGAAGTTGGAAAAGTTAAAGAAAAACATGGCGTGAAAATAGTAGGTTATCCACAATTAGCAACTAGAATTCCTAGAGATTCAAGTGCCTTATACGCGCGCAATATTTTAAATTTCTTATCACTTCTTTATGATAAGGAAGCCAAGACGCTAAAATTAGAGTTAGAAGATGAGATTCTTCAAGCCGCAGTTTTAACTCATGGTGGAAAAATTATTCATCCGCAATTTCAATCTTAAGGAGATTAATAATGAATTTTGCACCACTACTTGAGAAGGCTCAAGACCTTATTAAACAGTCAACAGATTTATTAAATGCCTCAAATAATCTTAAAGAAGCTGTCTCTGCTGTTCAAGAGCAAGCTGCAGTTGCTGCAATGACGCAACAAGGAGTATCTCCTTTTATTTTTGGGCTTACAGTTTTTATTTTGGCAGTTTTTGTAGGCTATTATGTCGTTTGGCGTGTCACACCTGCATTACATTCTCCTCTTATGGCGGTAACGAATGCAATTTCAAGTGTGATTATTGTGGGAGCGCTCTTGGCCTCAGGTTTATCTGCTTTGGGATTTGCTAAGATTCTTGGTTTTTTGGCAGTTATCTTAGCTTCAGTTAATATCTTTGGTGGATTTATTGTTACGCAACGCATGTTGCATATGTTTATGAAGAAGAAATAAGGAAAATATGATGTCTGAAAATCTTTTAGCTCTAAGTTATCTTGTCTCCTCTGTCTTTTTTATTATGGCCTTGCGAGGACTGTCATCTCCAAAAACTGCTCTTGGTGGGAATATTTATGGTGTTTTAGGAATGCTCATTGCAATCGGTGTAACTATTGCTTCTCCATCTGTTGTTGGGTTTGAAATGATCCTTGCTGGTGTCTTAATCGGTGGTGCTTTAGGCACAGTGATAGCTCTCAGAATTCAAATGACGGCCTTACCTCAGCTAACAGCGGCTTTTCATAGTTTAGTTGGTCTTTCAGCTGTTTTTGTAGCGATGGCAGCACTTTGGAGTCCTGAAGCGTTTGGTATTGGCTTTTCAGGCAATATCAAAATGGGAAGTCTAATTGAAATGTGTCTTGGTGTGGCGATTGGTGCCATAACTTTCACAGGGTCAGTTGTCGCGTTTGCTAAATTGCAAGGACTTGTCAGTGGAAAGCCTCTGGTATTTCCATTCCAGCATCTTTTAAATGCGTTATTGGCTATTTTATTAATCTTTTTGGGGTATATGTTTGTTAAAACTGAATCTCATTTTATCTTCAGTATGATTATCATTATCTCATTTGTTTTAGGATTTTTATTAATTCTTCCTATTGGAGGAGCGGATATGCCTGTGGTTGTCTCAATGCTGAATTCTTATTCAGGATGGGCGGCTGCTGGAATTGGATTTACGCTTAATAACCATCTCCTCATTATTACAGGAGCTCTTGTCGGTTCTTCAGGTGCAATCTTGAGTTATATCATGTGTAAAGGAATGAATCGTTCTATCTTTAATGTTATTTTGGGTGGATTTGGAAGTGATACTTCAGCTATTTCTACGACAACATCAACAGAGCAACGTCCTGTTAAAGCTGGGAGTGCTGAAGATGCCGCATTTATTATGGCAAATGCAAAATCTGTTATTATTGTTCCTGGATATGGTATGGCTGTAGCACAAGCACAACATGCTTTGCGTGAAATGGCGGATCTTCTTAAGCAAAAAGGGGCTCAAGTTCGTTATGCGATTCACCCTGTTGCTGGACGTATGCCTGGGCATATGAATGTGCTTTTGGCTGAAGCTAATGTTCCTTATGAGGATGTACTCGAATTAGACGAAATCAATAGAGATTTTCCTACAACAGATGTGGCTTTTGTTATCGGTGCAAATGATGTTACCAATCCACTTGCGAAGACAGATCCGAGTAGCCCTATTTATGGAATGCCAATTTTGGATGTTGAAAGGGCACAAACAGTTTTGTTTGTAAAGAGATCTATGGCTGCAGGATATTCAGGGGTTGATAATGAACTTTTCTATCGTGATAATACAATGATGCTTTTTGGCGATGCTAAAAAAGTATGTGAAGAAGTTATTAAAGCAATAGAATAGAAATCTGAAGTGATTTCTTATGATAGGTTAGCTGTCTATAGAAATTAGAAGAAGTGTATTTTTTAAGCTTGCCTTTGTAACCATCTAGGTTTCAAGGCAAGTTTATTATAAACTTGCTTTTTTAGGGTATTATATTATATAACAAATAGTCACAATTAATTGACGGTTAGTGCAAATGATACAAATTTTTCTTGCTCTTTATTTTTCATTATTTTTGGGAAATCTGTTTTTACCTCAAAATCCTTTAAGTGATTCTCAAGGGCAAATTCAATCAGCAGACAAGAAAAATTTTTTTGAAGCTGAACTTGAGAAAATTCGTGAACGTATAAAAAATAAAAAGCTTACATCGGAAGCACGTGAAAAGGCACTAGCTGAATTTGAACGTCTATGGAATATGAATCCTTTTTCTCCTGAAGCAGCTGAAATTCGCAAATATCTTGATTGGCTATTAAGTTTTCCTTGGGTTCCAGAAAATCATCAAAAAGAAATTGATCTCGCAGAAGCCGAGAAGATTTTAAATGAGGATCATTATGGATTAGTTGAGGTAAAAGATCGTGTTATTGAATATCTAGCAGCACAAAAGCGTGCAGGACATAAAAAAGTGCCTGTTCTTTGTTTATTAGGATCGCCTGGCGTTGGAAAAACATCTCTGGCAAAGTCTATCGCTCGTGCATTAGGTCGAGAATTTCAAAGAGTGCCTCTTGGTGGGATAAGAGATGAAGCCGAGATTCGTGGACATATGAGAACCTATGTAAGTGCTCGTCCTGGTCGCATTATTGAAGCACTTAAGAAAGCAAAAACAACGAATGTAATGATTTTGCTTGATGAAATTGATAAAGTTGGAGGAATGAATTGGTCTGGAGACCCTTCTGCTGCACTTTTAGAGTTACTCGATCCTGAACAAAATAATGCTTTTCTTGATCATTATCTGGAAATTGGTGCAGACCTTAGTTCAGTAATGTTTGTTGCAACGGCTAATGATCTTTCTAATCTTCCCAAGGCCGTTCTTGATCGTATGGAAATCGTAACGATTGAAGGATATACTCTGCAAGAAAAACAAGAAATTGCAAAACGCCATATAATTCCTCGTCAGATGGAAATGAATGGTCTTAAAGAAAATGAATTTTCTCTTGATAGAGAGCTTATACCTCTTTTGATAGAACGTTATACATTTGAAGCAGGTGTGAGAGGACTTGAACGGGAAATAGCAAAAATTTGCCGAAAAGCTGCAAAAGAGCTTATTTTAAAAGGAAAAACATTTATCAGCATCACGAAAGAAAATCTCGAAAGTTATGCTGGTCAAGAGAAAGTGTTTAGGACACGTGCTCATAAAGTCAACCAAGTTGGTGTAACCACAGGATTAGCAGCTTCTGGTGCTGGGGGGAATTTAGGATTTATTGAAGCTGTCATTATGCCAGGTTCTGGAAAAGTATTTACGACAGGTTCGCTCGGAAATATGACAGTTGAATCCTTTAATGCGGCTGCAAGCTATATTCGAGCCCATGCTAATGCTTTTGGAATTAATCCTGAAATTATTAAGCAACAAAATATTCATCTTCATATGCCTGAAGCAGGATCTCCAAAAGATGGCCCTTCAGCTGGTGTGGCTGCTGCTGTCTCCATCGTTTCTGTTTTTACAGGAATCCCCGTACGCCATGATGTTGCAATGACCGGCGAAATAACATTACATGGTAATGTACTGCCTATTGGTGGGCTTAAAGAAAAACTCTTAGCAGCTCAGAGGGAAGGGATTAAGAAAGTTTTGATTCCAGCAGATAATGTCCGTGATCTTGATAAGGTCCCAGAGAGTTGTAAAGCTGCTTTAGATATTATTCCTATTAAAAAGGTCGAAGAGGCTTTTTCAATTGCGCTTGAACGCATGCCAACGCATGATAAATTGATGAATGGAATGGTTAGCCGAAGATAAACTAGAGACTAGTCTAAATTAAGCTTCTTCGTCCGTTTTATAATTTTGAATAAGTCGATCCATTGAATGTCGATGTTGAGTGCGGTACCCATCCGCTTTATTTTTCTCATTTTCTTTAGGTTTAGGTTGTGAAAGTGCTTCCATAAGCTTTTCAGGATTTTGAAGGAAAGTGCTAGAAGCCTCAATTTTAGATTTGAAAAATTCTATAGAAACTAAGCCTTTTGGAAAAAATAAAAGGATGGTTTCTGCGCTCTTTAAGAGAAAAGGATAGGATTTTGCAGATAAAAGACAAAGAGGACGATGATCAGGTTTCCATAAAAAATTACTCATAAAAAAGAGAAAAATAGCAATAACACTGCCGCGCAATATACCAAAAAGAAGCCCGAGAGAACGGTCTAAACTTACAAGAATACTGCCTTTAACACGATTAGACAGAGCTCGAATAAGTGTCATAAAGGTGACAAAAGAAAATATAAATAAACCTAATGCTGCAATAATATCGGCAAGAAGTGAGTTTCCAACCCATTTATATACGAGAGGTTGCAGAAAAGGGACGCCCCAGATTGTTACAAAAAATGCTCCTGCCCAACCTGCAATTCCAAAAAATTCCCGCGTAAAACCACGTAGGATACCAATCAAAGCAGATAACGCCAAAATGGAAAGAATTCCCATATCAATGGCATTAAATTCGGAAATAATAAAAGAAGATTCGATCATTAGCTTTATTCACATCATAAATTTGCATTATTACTAAATAAAAATAAGGTGATTTTCAATTCATAAATTTCATTCTAAAAGTGGGCAAAATCTCTTAATAGAGAAATTTCATGGAGTCGAACACCTAAATCTTGGCTTAATGTATTTTTCTGGCGACAGGGAGGTAAAAAAGCTTGCTTAAAGCCAAGTTTAGCAGCTTCTTTAAGGCGTAGTTCATTCTGTCCAACAGAACGAAGTTCTCCTGAAAGGCCAATTTCTCCAAAAAAAATAGCATCATTTGGAAGAGATTTTCCGCTTAAAGCAGACATAAGAGCGGAGGCCACAGCAAGATCAGCTGCAGGCTCGGAAATCTTTAATCCTCCAGCAACATTTAAATACACGTCCCGTGTACTAAAGGGAATATTACAGCGTGTTTCAAGAACAGCTAAAACCATTGCAAGTCGGCTTGCATCCCATCCAATGACAGCACGTCGAGGTGTTCCATAAGCCGCAGGAGAAACAAGCGCTTGTATTTCTACCAATAAAGGGCGAGTTCCTTCAATGCCGGCAAAAACAGAAGATCCACTGGCCTCTCCTTGACGCTCAGAAAGGAAAAGTGCTGAAGGGTTTGCGACTTCTTGTAATCCTGCTTGTGTCATTTCGAAAACACCAATTTCATCTGTCGCTCCAAAACGGTTTTTCACAGCTCTTAAAATCCGAAATTGATGTCCTCGTTCTCCTTCAAAATAAAGGACTGTATCGACCATATGTTCTAAGACTTTGGGGCCAGCAATCATCCCTTCTTTTGTTACGTGACCTACCATAACAACGGTAATACCCCGTTTTTTAGCAAGACGGGTAAATTCATGAGCAGCCGCTCGAACTTGGCTAACAGAACCTGGAGCAGATTCAATAGCATCAATTGACATTGTTTGAATTGAGTCAATGATGATCAAGGGAGCCGCATTAGGATGATCTAAGGATGCAATAATTTCGCCCACATTTGTGCTTGATGCTAAAAGTAAAGGCGATTCTTGCAAGTGTAAGCGATGAGCTCTCATTCGTACTTGTTCAACAGCCTCTTCTCCGGAGATATAAGAACAAGGCTGACGTTGGCTTAATAGGGCTGCAACTTGTAATAATAACGTTGATTTTCCAATGCCAGGGTCTCCACCCACAAGAATGACAGAACCTGGTACAAGGCCGCCGCCACAAACACGATCAAATTCAGCAAGCCCTGTTAGAGCGCGGGGTAAAGGAGGCGATTGTTCTGCTAATTTCGAAAATTCAATAACTTTTCCTCGCGTTTGTTTCTGATGTTTAGAAGCTGGTGAAGAAGTTTGGACTTCTTCAATAAGAGTATTCCAACTTTCACATCCATTACAGCGTCCTGTCCATCGAGGATGACTCATGCCGCACTGTTGACATACATAAAGAACAGTGGGTTTTGCCATATTATTTTACATCCACTTTGATGGGTCCTTGAGTACGGCCATGAATAAATTGTTGTACATAAGGATTATCGGTTTTTTCAATAGACGTTACATCTCCTTGCCAGACAATTTTCCCCTCATAAATCATTGCAATTCTATCCGCTATTTTTTTTGCACTCGCCATGTCGTGTGTAATGGTAATTGCTGTTGCGCCCAAGTCGTCTACACTTGCCCTAATTAGATCATTAATGATTCCTCCCATAATGGGATCAAGTCCTGTAGTCGGTTCATCAAAAAATAAGATTTCTGGTTTTGGTGCAATTGCACGGGCAAGGGCAACACGACGTTGCATTCCACCTGAGAGTTCAGCGGGATAGAGATCTGCAACTTCTTCAGGTAAACCGACTGAAGCTAATTTCTCAATCGCATATGAGCGTGCCTGGATACGGTGCATTTTCTTTTCTTGAAGTAGAGAAAAGCTAATGTTTTCCCAAACAGGGAGGCTATCAAATAATGCAGATCCTTGAAAAAGCATGCTTATTTTATGGCGTATTTTATCTAAATCAGAGCGTGAGGCATTGATAATCTCTTTTTGATCAATTTGAATGCTGCCTTTGTCGGCTTGTATGAGGCCAAGGATACACTTTAACATCACAGATTTTCCGGTACCTGATCCTCCAATAATGACTAAAGACTCACCGGGTAAGATTTCCAAATCTAATCCTTGAAGTACTTTCTTAGACCCAAATGATTTATGGACATTCTTTAAAATGATTCGTGGAAGCTTATGTTTTGTCATTTATCAAAAAAAACCGCTGTCAATAAATAGTTAAAAATAAGAATTAAAATTGAAGAAGAAACAACAGCATTGGTTGTAGCACTTCCGACTCCTTGAGCACCACCTTTAGAATAATATCCATGGTAACATCCCATTATGCTAATGCAAAAGCCAAAAACGGAAGCTTTAATAAGACCTGAGATAACGTCAATTGCTTTTAGGTATTGAAGGGTCTGATGGAGATAATTCCCAGGGTTAAAGCCTAATTTATAAATTGAAACGAGATACCCGCCAAAGACCCCAATGATATCCGCAACTAAAACAAGAAGAGGAAGTGTAAATATGCCAGCAATAACACGAGGCATCACAAGATATTGCAGAGGATCAGTTGAAAGAGTTGATAAGGCATCAATTTGTTCAGTGACACGCATAGTCCCAAGTTCTGCAGCAATTGCGGCACCGATACGGCCTGCAACCATTAAACCTGCAAGAACAGGGGCAAGTTCACGGGTTATAGAGAGGACAACAACCGTTGCAACAGCGCCTTCTGCAGAAAATCGCGCAAAACCTGTATAGCTTTGTAAAGCAAGTACCATTCCGGTAAACATTGCCGTTAATCCAACGACAGGAAGTGAAAAATATCCGATATTAATAATTTGCTTTAAAATTTGACGTGAATAATAAGGTGGGCGAATTCCCATAGTGATGGTTTGATTTATGAAAATTATAAGATGGCCTGTTCCTTGAAGGAAGTTTAGAAAAATCCGACCAACATTTGCGAAAAAAGAAGTCATTCTTAAGATCTCAAAAATTTCAAAATTTGCATTTTTATCATTGGAAAGTAGCATGTTTTTAAGCCCTATAAAAGAAGAGCTTATTGTAAAGTACATTTTTTACATAATATTTTGAGTTTAAATAGTAAAAACTTGAAAAATTAGCTATTTTATATGATCTTTTGATGCAAGATTCTATATGTAATAACTAATTGAATTAATAAAAATTATCTATAAAAAATATACAATAATTATCATATTAACTTAAGTCATTAGTAATATTAATGAAAAAGCATTAGTCATTTTCTTTAAGATTAAATTTTATGATGAAAAATGCTTGCCTGTTTTGACAAAGAAGATTATGCAGAAGGAAATAATTTGATTTGGAAATCTAATATGCAAGCACATTCATATTTAAACTCTTTATGGCAACGTGGAAAAGATTTTTTAGGCGTTGAAGTACCTATCCTTGCAGGAGCCATGACTTGGGTATCAGAGCGCCACTTGGTTTCAGCTATTTCAAATGCTGGAGGATTTGGAGTCATTGCTTGTGGAGCAATGGAACCGCATCACCTTGATCTGGAAATTACTGAAACAAAAAAACTGACAAATCGACCTTTTGGGGTAAATTTAATTACACTTCATCCAGCTCTTCCTGAACTTATTGAGGTTTGTATTCGACATCATGTCAGTCATATCATCCTAGCAGGTGGGTTGCCGAATGCTGAATCTATTAAAGCAGTTAAAAATGCTGGAATTAAAATGATCTGTTTTGCTCCAGCTTTGGCTTTAGCAAAAAGATTAATCCGAATGGGAGTCGATGCTCTTGTGATTGAAGGCCATGAAGCAGGCGGGCATATTGGACCTGTGACAACATCTGTGTTAGCGCAAGAAATCATTCCTGTCTTAAAAGAAGTCCCTATTTTTGTTGCCGGTGGCATAGGTCGTGGTGAAGCTATTTTAAGTTATCTTGAGATGGGAGCTTCTGGGTGCCAGTTGGGGACTCGTTTTGTTTGTGCTTCAGAATGCAGGGCTCATCCTAATTTTAAGCAAGCCTTTATTCGTGCCTCTTCTCGAGAAGCTACTATTTCTCCACAGCTTGATCCACGTTTTCCTGTCATTCCCGTGCGTGCCTTGGAAAATGAAGGAACTAAAGAATTTATTGAATTCCAGCGGCAGATTATTGATCAAGTTAATGCTGGTGAAGTTGATCTTAAAGAAGGACAACTTAAGATTGAAAAATATTGGGCAGGTGCTTTGCGTCGTGCTGTTATTGATGGCGATATTGAAACAGGTTCGGTGATGGCAGGGCAAAGCGTTGGTCTTGTGAATAAAGAGCAACCCGCTAAAGAAATCGTTGAAGAACTTATGACTCAAGCTCTTACCGCCATTGAAATGCGAGAAAAAATAAAAATAGGTTAAAGATTTTTAGAGTGAATCAAGGAAACTTATTTTCAAGATAAACAATCTTTAAGTATTTAGAATCTTTAAAATTAAACAATTCTTATTTAAGTAGGACTTCGGCTTAAGGCACTTGAGAGCAAGCGCTAATTATTCTTAATTGCTTTATATTTACGTTGCAGACATAAAATTTTTTGTAATTCTACAATAAAAAAAATCTTAAAGAAAATTATTATATGCCAAATTGTTAATTTACAAGTTGTCTGGCTAAATTTTTAGACGGATTGACTTGTTTTTAAGATGTAGCTATTTATTTTATAGTAACTTATGGGGAAACGATTGCATGAATGTTAACAAAAAACCAGTAAAGAAGGCAGAATCTTTGAAAAAAAACGAATCTGTTGAGTTAACTGAGAAAGATTTTTCTGTAAAAGAAATTAAAGTACCTCTACACGTAGGGCACCATTTTCGAAAAATTAGAGAACGAAAACATTATACCTTAGAAGAAGTTTCTGAAGTTCTAAGGATTGGCGTGCGATATTTAGAAGCTATTGAAGAAGGAAATGCTGAATTTCTTCCTGAGAGAGTATATACATTAGGTTTTGTTAGAGCGTATGCTCAGTTCTTAGGAGAAAAACCATCAAAATGGGTAGAACTTTTTAAGCAACAAATTTTACTTGAAAACCAAAATGTGCAATTAAATCTTCCTGAAGCGTTAAGAAAATCAACAACCCCAAATAGAGTATATTTAGTTGTGTCTATTGGTATTGCTGTTAGTATTTTATTAATTTGGTTTATTATAAATTCAGTTTCTAAAGAAAAACAAGAAATACCAGACTCCATACCATCTGATAAAACATTGATGAGGTCTGAAAAATCTGACCCTGCTCAAGATCAATTCCAAAAGGAGTTATCTGAAAAGCCGTTTGAAAAAACATCTTTATCGCTAACATCCTCTTCCTCTGATTTATCTAATATAGTTGATAAAGATAGTGAGATTTTAATTCCTAAAAAAGATAATGAGCCCATGTTAGAAAATTTAGAGAAGAAAGAAAATAAAACAACTGAACAGCTTCCTGAAAAAACATCTACAGTTGAGAAAAATACACCAAGTTCCTCTATTAATATAAAATTGAGTTGTACTGAGGAATCTTGGATTCAAATTAATAATACTCAAGGAGAAACTATTTTTGTAAAAACAATGTTGCCTGGAGATACATTTGATGTTCCTCAAAAAGAAGGCTTATTATTATACACAGGAAACGCAGGTGGCATTAATGTGAGCGTTGGAGATGAAACGCCAAAGTCTTTAGGTAGAAAAGGTGAAGTTAAACAGCATATTTTACTAGACGCTCAGTCATTACTCTCCTATCTTAGCGCACATTAAATAATAAATGGGCAAAAAGTCCTTCTTAGGGGCTTAAGCTAAAAACCAAAGGAGTGTATTCGTGTTTCAGCCTGTTCGCGGAACGCATGATTTATTGCCTAATGAATGTCGTCAATATCGCTTTATTGTGAAAGAAGCGATGAAAGTTGCGGGTTATTATGGTTTTGATGAAATTTCAACCCCTATATTTGAGTTCTCTGGTGTTTTTCATCGCCTTGGTGAAACTTCAGATATTGTAAGTAAAGAAACTTATACATTTAAAGATAGGGGAGGTGAAGAGCTCACTCTTCGTCCAGAAGGTACAGCGGGTGTGGTGCGGGCCGTGATTTCTAATGGAATGGCTCAGCATGCACCCCTAAAACTTTCTTATGCTGGTCCTATGTTTCGATATGAACGTCCCCAAAGAGGTCGTTATCGACAATTTGATCAGATAGGTGTTGAATTGATAGGAACTGCAATTCCGACGGCAGATATCGAAGTTATTGCAATGGCCTATCATATCTTAAAGACTTTAGGTATTGAACATAAAATTAAACTTGAAATCAATACATTAGGAGATCCAGAGAGTAGAGAAACTTATAAAAAAGCACTCTTAGCATATCTTATGCCACTACGTGCTAAATTATCTCCTGAGAGTCAAGACAGGCTTGAGCGTAATCCTTTAAGAATTTTAGATTCAAAAACTGAACAAGACAAAGAAATTATAAAAGAAGCCCCCGTTTATGGTGATTATTTAAATGAAGCTTCAAAAATATTTTTTAAAGAGGTATGTCGAGGATTAGAATTATTAGAGATACCCTATAAGATTAATCCACGTTTAGTACGAGGCTTAGATTATTATTGTCATACTACATTCGAATTTATTACTGATGCATTGGGAGCCCAAAGCGCGGTTATCGCGGGCGGACGCTACGACAATCTAGTCGAAATGATGGGAGGGCCGCATCTCCCGGGCATTGGATGGGGAGCAGGGGTTGATCGAATTTCTTTACTAAAGCCAGAATTCCCAAAAATTGTAGCTCCTGTAGCTATGATCCCTCTAGGAGAACAAGCTGAAGAGGTTTGCCTTAAATTAGCACAAGAATTACGCTATAAGGGGATTTTTGTTGATATGGGATATCATGGGAATTTATCTAAACGCTTAAAACGTGCTGATAAAGTAAATGCAACTCATGCGGTCATTATTGGTGAAGATGAAATAAGAACAGAAGAAGCTCTTGTGAGAGATTTCAAAACAGGTGTTCAAGAAAAGATTTCTTTCACAAAATTGATAGATAAATTAATAAAGGAATAATAAACGTGAGTTTCGATGTTAAGCTAAATCATGTTCTTGCACGTTATCATGAACTTGGAGATATACTTGGGACAGGTCATCATGAAAGCGGACAAGAATTTGTGCGCATCTCAAAAGAATACTCAGATCTTAAAGATGTTGCTGAAGCTATTATGTTATTACGTAAAGAACAAAGTGAGATCAAAGATCTGGAAGAATTACTACAAGATTCTACTCTTGATATAGAATTTAAAGCATTAGCAGAAGAAGACCTTAGAGCGCGAAAAGAAAAGATACCAGAACTTGAACACGGCATAAAAGTCCTTTTACTGCCTAAGGATGTGGATGACGAACGTAACGTGATTCTTGAAATTCGCGGCGGAGCTGGTGGAGATGAAGCGGCTTTATTCGCAAGCAACTTATTGCGCATGTATCAACGTTATGCTGAAGGTTTAAGGTGGCGATTTGAGATTATAAGCTTAACTGATACAGGCATTGGTGGCATAAAAGAGGTCAGTGCGTCAGTTTTGGGGAAGGGAGCCTATTCACGTCTTAAATTTGAATCTGGGGTTCATCGTGTTCAGCGGGTTCCTGCGACTGAATCGCAAGGTCGAATTCACACAAGTACAGCAACAGTTGCTGTTTTGCCTGAAGTAGAAGATGTTGATATTACAATTGAAGAAAAAGATTTGCGAATTGATGTTTATCGTTCGAGCGGGCCTGGTGGTCAATCAGTTAACACAACAGATAGCGCTGTTCGGATTACGCACATTCCTTCAGGTCTTGTTGTACAACAGCAAGATGAAAAATCTCAGCATAAAAATAAAGCAAAAGCACTTAAAATTTTACGAGCAAGGCTCTATGATCTTGAAAGACAAAAGAAGGAAGCAGAAAGATCTGCATCGCGTAAAAATCAAGTTGGATCTGGCGATCGTTCTGAACGGATCCGAACCTATAATTATCCCCAAGGACGTGTCACTGATCATCGTATAAATTTAACCTTATACAAACTAGAGCAAATTATGGAGGGAACAGATTTAGATGAGTTACTTGATGCTCTCATTACTGAAGATCAGGCTACTCGTCTTGCTGATATCGCTGAGTAATGTCATTAACAATTTATGAAGCTCTTTCAGAAGCTCAGGAAAAATTAAAGCAAGCTGGAATTTTAAACAGTTTTCATGAAGCTCGATTACTTCTGAGGTATGCTTTAAATTTTTCCTTAGAAAAAATTATCATTTCTCCTCAAGTCCACCTGACACCTGAGCAGCTTGAAAAATATAAGTATTGGATCACAAGAAGATCTTTACATGAGCCTCTTTCAAAAATCAGAGAAGAAAAAGAATTTTGGAGTTTGCCTTTTATTGTAAAGGCTGAAACTTTAGATCCTCGTCCTGATAGTGAAACATTAATAGAAGCCGTCCTTAAAACCTATCCGTCTCGTGAAATGGTTTTTAATATTCTCGACTTAGGTATTGGTACAGGTTGTCTTATTATTACTTTACTTCAAGAATATCTTTTTAGTTTTGGAATCGGTGTTGATAAATCAGCACAAGCTCTTGAAGTTGCTCAACTTAATTTAGAGAAATTTAACTTACAGGATCGGCTTAAGCTGATCCAGACTTCTTGGGGGGAGGGGATTGAGGGAACATTTGATATTATTATCTCAAATCCTCCTTACATTGCTGAAACAGAGCGACAAATTCTTTCACCTGAAGTTATTCAATATGACCCCGAGATCGCCTTATTTGCAGGAGAAGATGGTTTAGATGCTTATCGTGCTTTGGCACCTCACGTTTTTCGTTTATTAAAAACTTCAGGCCATTTATTTCTTGAGATTGGTCAAGGGCAAGAAAAAGCTGTTGAAAAAATTTTTGAAAAATCAGAGCTTATTATTCAAGAATGGATCCCAGATTTAGCTGGGATCATTCGGTGTGGAATCTTTCAAAAAGCGTTTGTATAAACAAAAATAGTAATTTTATTTTTGTTCGGGTGGTAATTGAACGCGAATGTGAAGTTCTTCAAGTTGTTTTTGTGTTACCTCTGACGGAGCGCCCATTAATAAATCTTGAGCTTGCTGATTCATTGGAAATGCAACAATTTCACGTAAATTTGGTTCTTCAGCGAGAAGCATTACAATTCGATCAATACCAGGCGCTGAGCCACCATGAGGCGGCGCACCATATTTTAAAGCATTCAGCATTCCACTAAATTGAGTTTCAACTTCTTCTCGTGTATAGCCTGCAATTTCAAAAGCCTTATACATAATTTCAGGTTTATGGTTACGAATTGCCCCGCTTGAAAGCTCATAACCATTACAAACGATATCGTATTGATAAGCTTTGATATCTAGTGGATCTTGAGAATTTAAGGCTTCAAGTTCTCCTTGAGGCATAGAGAACGGATTGTGGGAGAAGTCTATTTTTTTGTGTTCTTCATTATATTCGAACATTGGAAAATCAACGATCCAGCAGAACTTAAAGCAATTTCTTTCGATAAGATCTAGTTCTTGTCCAATTTTTTGGCGCGCTAAGCCGGCAAGTTTTTCGGCCTCTTTTTTTGGTGCACAGACAAAGAAAACAGCATCACCTTCTTGAACATTTGTTAATTCTTTCAAACGCTTTAGCCGAGCTTCATCTAGGAATTTTGCGATCGGGCCTTTTGCAACACCCTCGGAAAAAATAATATAACCAAGGCCTGGTGCTCCTTGAGTTTTTGCCCAGTCATCTAAGTTAACAAAGAATTTGCGTGATTCTTTAGCAGCAGTAGGTGCGGGGATTGCTCTAATGACGGATCCTCGAGAAATGGCATTTGCAAAAACACTAAATTCTGAGTTTTCAAAAACTTCATTTACCTGTGAAATAACGAGAGGATTTCTCAAATCTGGCTTATCTGAACCATATTTAAGCATTGCTTCATCATATGTGATACGGGGAAAAGGAGTCTCTGTTACAATCTTATTTTTCCCAAATTCAGTAAATAGTCCATGAAGAACAGGTTCAAGAGCAGCAAAGACATCTTCTTGAGTCACAAACGACATTTCAAAGTCTAATTGATAAAATTCTCCTGGAGAGCGATCAGCACGCCCATCTTCATCACGAAAACAAGGCGCAATTTGGAAATAACGATCAAACCCTGCAATCATAAGAAGCTGTTTAAACATTTGAGGGGCTTGCGGGAGGGCATAAAATTTACCGGGATGAACGCGAGAAGGGACTAAGAAATCTCTTGCTCCTTCAGGAGAGCTAGCCGTTAAAATGGGTGTTTGGTATTCTATAAAGTCTTGCTCGATCATTCGACGACGAATAGAGGCAATAATTTGACTGCGAAGTACGATATTCGCATGCATTTTTTCGCGGCGAAGATCAAGAAAACGATAACGAAGCCTTGTTTCTTCTGGAAATTCTTGATCACTGTTAACAGATAGCGGTAAAACATCTGCAATTGAATCAACATGACAGTCATCAATCGCAAGTTCAATAGCGCCTGTTGGCATTTTTGTGTTTGTTGTTTCTGGGGTTCGCTGAAGTACATGCCCTGTGACTGTGATAACACTTTCAAGTTTAGTAGCTTCTAGTGTTTTGAAGTGTTCATTTTTTGCTTCAATTACGCATTGAGTAATTCCATAATGGTCTCTCAAGTCCACAAATAAAAGATCTCCATGATCTCTTTTCCGATGAATCCATCCAGAAAGCCTGACTTGTGAACCGACGTGTTCTGCCGTTAATTCATTACATTTGTGTGTTCGGTAAAGATGCATAATTTTCTCTTTCTAAATTTTCTGTTGAGGTAAAATAGCAATTTATATTGCTTTTTGCTAGAATTCTTCTCTTAAAGTGAAAAGGATATTTGTATGGAATTGATTTCAACCAATGAAAAGCTAATAACATTTTGTAAAAAAATAGAAAATGAAGATTTTATCGCCGTTGATACCGAATTTATTCGAGAAGATACTTATTGGCCTAAAGTTTGCTTAATACAAATTGCAGGTTCCCAAGATATCGCTCTTATTGATCCTTTGAGTGTTGAAATTGATCTTTTGCCGCTTTTTGAAATTATGAAAAATGAAAATATCATTAAGGTATTTCATTCTGCTTACCAAGATTTAGAAATCTTTTACTTTTTAATGAAAGAACTACCTAAGCCTATTTTTGATACTCAAATTGCCGCAATGGTTTGTGGTTTTGGTGAGTCTGTTGGTTATGAAACACTTGTAAATTCCATGGTTAAAACACCTTTAGATAAATCAAGCCGTTATTCAAATTGGGCACGACGTCCTCTCACTGATAAACAATTAAAGTATGCAGCGAATGATGTTATTTTTTTAAGAATAATCTATCAGAAACTTTTTGAACGCCTCCAAAATAATGATCGTTTTTTATGGATAAAAGAAGAAATGGAGGAATTACAAAATATTGACTCTTATAAAGTTCAGCCTGAAAAAGCGTGGCAAAGATTACGTCCAAGGAGTGGAGAACCACGATTTTTAGCTCGCCTGCAAGCTTTGGGAGCTTGGCGTGAATTGGAAGCTGTACATAAAAATATCCCAAGAGGTCGGATGCTTCGGGATGAAATTCTTGTTGAAATTGCCGCCCATAATCCAAATTCCTCAGAAGAATTATGTCAAATAAGAGGTATTTCAACGAAATTAGCAACAGGGATTGTTGGGACTCAGATCATGAGTGTTCTAAGTTCAGCAAATGAAATTCCCTCTGAAGAGTGTCCAACACTTCATATAAAAATAGGTAAGTTAGGAGCATCTTCTACTTTAATTGACTTATTGAGAGTTCTTTTGAAGATAAAAAGTCAAGAATCTCAAGTGGCTGAAAGGCTCATTGCAACAACTAAAGATCTCGATTCTCTTATTATGTTAAAAGAAGAAGCACCTATTGATGTCCTTAAAGGGTGGAGATATGAGATTTTTGGAAAAGTTGCGCTCGATTTTCTGAATGGTAAAGTTTCAATCTTTCTTGAAGATCGGAAAATATGTGTGAAAGAAGATAATATAAAAAACTTTGCGTAAAGGCGAATTTTTTCGTAGTGTGTCGCAAATTTAATGAGAATTTTTCCATGAAAATACTAAAAATATTGCTAGGTTTAAGCGTTTTAATTTTAGGTAGTCTCTTTTTGTTTAGAGATAAGATTGAACCGTCGGCTCAGTCACTTAAAGTAATAGCCATTAGCCAGATAGTTGAACATCCATCTCTTGAAGCTGTAAGGCAAGGAATTTATGATTTCCTTTCACAAAGTGGATTAGAAGAGGGGAAGGATTACAAAGTCATTTATAAAAATGCTCAAGGAAATATGAGTATTAATAATCAAATCGCACAACAGTTAAGCGGGATGAAGCCAGATGTTATGGTTGCAATTTCAACACCTAGCGCACAAGCTCTTGCATCTGTTTCTCATGGTAAAAATATTCCTCTTGTGTTTGCGGCTGTCACAGACCCTTTGCAGGCGAGGTTAATTAAAGATTTAAATAAACCTGGAGATTTTATTTCTGGTGTAAGTGATCTTCCTCCTTTAAATGCCCAAATTGAATTGATTCGAGAACTTTTCCCTACAGCTAAGAAAATTGGAATTCTATATAATCCTGCAGAGGTGAATTCGACGAAGACGATCAGCGAATTTCAAGATTTAGCAAAAAAATTTGAATACGAAATTTTGTTAGCTCCGACTACAAAAAGTTCAGAAGTATTATTTTCTGCTCAAAATCTAATCGGAAAAGTAGATATTTTATATATTCCTCAAGATAATACAGTTGTTTCTGCAATTTCTTCTTTGATTTCTTTACAGTATGAAAAAAAGATTCCTTGTTTTACAAGTGATGAGGTTCTTGTTCAAAAAGGGGCAATTGCAGCTGTTGGAACGAGTTATTATGAACATGGGAAGCAGGTTGGAGAAATTGTATTTAAATTTTTAGAAAATAAAAAAGGGGTACAAATTCCCATAGCATTTCCGCGGAATCCTCAAATCTATATTAATTATGAGACCGCAAAGAATTTAGACTTAAGTATTCCAGATAAAATCGCTCAAAAAGCAAAAATTTATAAATTGGAAAAATAGTTGAATATGCAGCAATTATTTTAAATTAATTGAATTTTAAAATAATTATGAGATTATAAATAGCTGTAGGTCAGCTTTATGTATCAGAAATTGAACGATAATTAATTAAAATTGTCTTTTTAGCAATAATGTAAGATATGGTAAAAGCGAGAAAAACTATAAGGAGCTTATTATGGCCATTAAAAACATGCTCATCCCAATTTTGAGCGGCTTTAAAGATTTTGTGGATATATTTTATATAAGATTCTTAACAATTATAGTTTGTTTTAATTTATTTATACCTGCTCTTCATTCAGAAGAGCTTAAGCCTCTTATTACTATTACACAAATAATTGATCATCCTTCTGCTAATTCTGTCAGAGAAGGGATTAAAAAATCTCTTGAAGAATTAGGGTATCATGAGGGCAAAACAATGCATTGGGTTTATAAGAATCCTCAAGGCAATAATGCAACCAATATTCAAATAGCTCAGCAATTTGTAAGCATGACGCCGGATATTATGGTGGCGATTTCAACACCTAGTGCACAAGCTCTTATGTCTGCCGCTCGAAAAAGGAACATTCCAATTGTTTTTGCGGCTGTGACAGACCCAATAAATGCTGGAATTATCAAAGATCTTAAGAATCCTGGAGGATTTATTACAGGGGTCAGTGATTTTCCTCCTCTTGAAAAACAAGTAATGTTGATTAAGAAGATGCTTCCTCACGCTAAAATTATAGGTGGTATTTATAATCCTGGAGAAATTAACTCTGTAAAACAATTTAAGCTTTTTGAAGAATTTGCAAAGAAAGAAGGTTTTGAAGTTATATCTGTAACAGCTATGAAAACATCTGATGTTCATTCGGCAGCTTTAAGTCTTATTAAAAAAGTAGATGCTTTTTTCATTCCTTTAGACAATACGGTTCTTTCTGCCATGGATAGTTTAATTAAACTGCAATTTGATTTTCAAAAACCAATTTTTACAAGTGAGACAGATTCTGTTTTTCAAGGTGCTTTAGCGACCGCAGGAGCTCATCTTTTTGATATTGGAAAAGCTGCAGGAAAAATGATTGCTCGCATCTTACAAGGAGAAAAACCAGGAATTATTTCTGTCGAAACAGCGAAAGTTTCTCATGTAACTGTGAACATGAAAACTTTAAATAATTTTAAGCTAAAGCTTCCAGAAAATACAGAATTCAACTTTGAAAAAATTGGACATGAAGGTCCAATAAATAAGGAAAAATAGACAGTGAATGAATTACAATTTCTAGGTGCGATTGAGCTTGGTTTAATTTATGGAATGGTTGCTTTAGGTGTTTATCTTTCTTTTCGAGCCTTAGATTTTCCAGATTTGACAGCTGATGGTTCTTTTCCTTTAGGAGCTGCAATAGCGGCAATCTTAATTTCACAAGGATATAATCCATGGTTATCGACATTATGTGCCATCTTAGGAGGAAGTCTAGCAGGTTTATTCACAGCATGGCTTAGTGTGCGATGGAAGATCTTAAATTTATTAGCCAGTATTTTAACTATGTTAGCACTTTATTCTATTAATTTAAGAATTATGAAAGGTCCTAATATAACAATTATGATGGATGTAGAAACAATCTTTACGCCATTTGAGGCTTTCTTTAGCGCAAAAATAGCAGGGACAATACTCATATTAAGCATACTCTCTTTAGTTATTGGTACTTTCTTATGGTACTTTTTATTAACAACGACAGGTCTTGCTTTGCGGGCAACTGGTGCTAATCCACGTATGGCTCAGGCACAAGGTATAAAAACCAAAGGAATGATTCTTCTGGGGATTGCTATAAGCAATGGGTTAATTGCTTTAGGAGGCGCATTATTTGCTCAACATCAAGGTTTTGCAGATGTGACGATTGGAAATGGAACGATTATTATGGGGCTCGCGGCGGTCATTATTGGTGAAGTTGTATTCCCCACTAGAAGAATTTGGTTGACCCTTTTGGCGTGTATTATTGGGACGATTCTTCACCGCTTTGCAATTGCTTTAGCCCTGAATGCGGATGGACTTGGATTACAAGCAACTGATCTTAATTTAGTAACAGCAGGCATTGTAATGGTGGCAATGATACTTCCACGTTTGAAAAAAGCGACAACGAATAAATTAATAGGGCGAGGCTAAGCATGATTAGACTTGAGAAAGTACGCGTATTATTCAATCAAGGAACTGCATTAGAGAAAGTTGTCTTAAAAAATATTTCTCTAACGATTGAAGAAGGCGAAGTTGTTACTGTTATTGGTGGTAATGGAGCTGGAAAATCTACTCTTCTGAATGTTTTAACGGGAGATATTAATATTTCTCAAGGACGAATATTTTTTGAAGAAACTGATGTTACACGGTGGTCGTCAGAGAAAAGGGCACGTATGGTCGCGCGTGTGTTCCAAGATCCTTTAATAGGAACATGCGGTACTTTAACTGTTGAAGAAAATCTGGCTTTAGCATTTTATCGCGGTAAAAATCTCGGTCTTGGATTTGCTTTATCTCCGAAGAATCGTAAAATTTTTATAACATTTCTTGAAAGATTAAATTTGGGTCTTGAGAAACGATTGAGAGATCCAATAGGCTTGCTTTCAGGGGGACAACGTCAGGCTATTTCTTTAATTATGGCGGCACTTTCTCCAATGCAGATATTGGTTCTTGATGAACATACTGCAGCTCTTGATCCACGTACGGCAGCTTTCATCATTCAACTCACGCGCAATATAATTCTAGAAAAAAATCTTACAGTGCTAATGGTAACGCATAGTATGCATCAAGCGCTTGAAGTCGGAAATCGTACTCTAATGTTAACAGAGGGGGAGATTGTTTTTGATGTTAAGGGAGAAGAACGTTCCAAATTGAAAGAAGATGATCTTTTGAAACTCTTTAAAGAAGTTGTCCACAAAACAGGAGAGGAAGATGAATTTTTACTAAATTCATAAGCCAGTTCTCCTGATTAAAATACTCTTTTGTTTACGTATTTTAAATAAAGCCTCTATTACAATAAAGATAAAGGCACGTAAATGGAGTATGTAAAGAATGATAAAAGAGCCCTATAAATTTATGCATACTGAAGATGGTGCAAAAATACGCATAGGATTCTGGCCTGCTCATCCAAAAGCTCAGACAACAACCATTCGTACTATTGTCTTACTACAAGGCAGAGCTTCATTTATGGAAAAATATCAAGAAATAATCGAAATACTATGTCGAAAAGGTAATAATGTGTGGGCTCTTGATTTACGTGGTCAAGGACTTTCAAGTCGTATGCTTCCTAACCATAATAAATTACATATAGATTCATATGATACTTATCTTCACGATTTTCATCAATTCATGACTAACTATGTAAGGCCAATGCACCAAAATAATTTGATTTTGTTAGGGCATTCAATGGGAGGTCATATAGCTCTACGCTATTTAAGCGAATATCAAAATATTTTTGATGGTGCTGTTTTAGTCGCTCCTATGATTGATGTTAAAACAGGAGGTTATCCAAAATCTCTAGCTAAATTAATTGCTCAGTCTGCCTGCTTTATTGGATGTGAGGACGCCTATATTTTTGGCCAAGAAAACCTTAATCCCATATATGAGTATTTTGAAGGTAATTACTTCACTCATGATCGGCAACGTTATTTTGCTCATAGAGATTTACAACTTAAAAATCCGGGACTTGTGTCCGGTGGGGGTACTTATGGTTGGCTTCAAGCCACGTTTAAATCTATTCAAATGCTCCATGAGTCTACCTATTTAAAACAAATACATACGCCTCTTTTGTTGATAGCTGCAGGGCAGGAAGAGCTCATAGACAATAGTTCTCTAGAATACGTTGCTGAGAATTTAGCAAAATGTAAAGTCAAGATTTATGAACATTCTCGGCACCAAATATTTATGGAAACAGATGAGATTCTTACCCAATTTTGGGCCGATTATGATTCATTTATTGACCAAAATTTCGGGGAATTTGAACAAGCTTTAGCGAAACGCCGGCTCGTCGAATCCCCTGAGCTTCCTGGAGTGCAAGGACGCGACACCCCGTTCGCGAATGATGCGAATCGCCTCCAACCCAATTATTAAGTGTTGCTGCACTCTTTCACGATAAAAATTATTGGCCATTCCGCGAAGCTTAATTTCTCCATGAATTGGTTTATCTGAAACGCAAAGTAATGTCCCATAAGGAACACGGAAGCGAAGGCCATTAGCAGCAATCGTTGCAGATTCCATATCAAGGGCAACAGCACGGCTTTGATTGAATTTTTCATAAATCTCATCGGACCTTAATTCCCAATTTCGATTATCGGTTGTATAGATAGTTCCAGTTCGTAGTCGAAATTTTGCATCTACAGCTTGCAAGCCTGTAACAGCAAGAACAGCATCTTGAAGAGCTATCTGAACTTCTGCAATTGGAGGAACTGGTACCCATAAAGGAAGATCATCATCTAACACGCCGTCATCTCGCACATAGCCATGTGCGAGTATATAATCACCAAGGTTTTGATTGCGTCTGAGGGCGGCACAATGACCTAAGGTAAGCCAACAATGGGGACGTAAAACAGCTAAATGATCGGTGATATTTTTAGCATTTGCAGGACCAACACCAATATTAATAAAAGTAATGCCATTTCCATCAGGGCGTTTTAAATGATAAGCAGGCATCTGTGGAAGATGCATTGGCTCTTCACCTATCTTCTGTAGGGTCGTAGCTCCTGATTTTCTGGTAATAACATCTCCAGGTGTAACTAAAGCTGTGTATTCGTCACCTTCTAAAAGTTTTTGTTCTGCAAAGTGAATAAATTCACCTAAATAGCGTTGGTAGTTAGTGAGTAAAATAAAATTCTGAAAGTGTTCTGGAGAGGTTCCCGTATAATGGTGAAGTCTGTGAAGAGAAAAATCTACACGCTCGCCGGAAAAAAGGGCAAGAGGACGAGGACTATTAGCAATCGGTTTATAAGTATGATTAACAATATGATCATTAAGGCGTGTGAGATTAGGATGTTCAAAGTTAAGGCGTAATTGATCGATTTGAGATTCACTAAGATTTGTATTACTAAAATCAGCAATAAAGGCTAAAGGAATAGGCCATTCACTTCGTCCAACAATAATCGGTTTTTGATATCTCTCAAGTAATAATGAGATTTGTTCTTCGTAATAATCCGAAAAAAACTCAGGGTGTGTTAATGTTGTTCCATAAAAACCGGGCGCATCAACAAATCCATAAGAAAGAGCAGCATCAGATAGCTTGATATCAGCGCTGCTTATATAAATACCAACATATGGGTAGCAACCTTCCTTAGGGGAAGCAGCGCTCTTATCTCCTTGCTTAAGGTTATCATAAGCTTGACCAATTATAGCTGAACTTTCATTGTAAAGTTCTTTTATTTTTTGGACTGCAGCCGCCGCATTTGTATACTCTTGAGTATCATAGATGCGTACAGAGCCTTCAATCAATTGAGGTGGAGTTTGGAACATATTTTCCCTTTAATTTTTATCTTTAGGATTAAGTGAAAAGATCTTTTTTAGGCTATTAATATCCGGTCCGCCAGGAATAATAACGTCACCATAAATTATTGTCGGTGTTGCCTCTATGTTAAGTTTTGAGGCTAAAGTCTCATTTTCAGCAATTTTCTTTTCGATAATGCTAGACGATAAATCAACTTTAAATTTATCGATGTCCAAGCCTATTTTTTCTGCAATATCGAAAATATCTTGTTCAGTCATATCTGGGTTCGATTCAAATACTGCATTTTGGAATTCAGCATATTTCCCTTGATTTTTGGCTGCGAAGATTGATCGTACAGCTAATTTAGATATTTCCCCAAAGATTGGCAGATCTTTGAATATAATTTTTACATCTCGTAATTCTGGGTCTTGAGGAACCATATTTAAAGTTTTATGAAATTTTCGACAATGTCCACAAAAAGGATCCATGAAGACAACCAGTTTTTTGTGGCCATCACTATTTCCAATAAATGGATCACTAGAATTAGTGAATATTTCATCCACATTTTTTGAAATGATAGATTTATTTTGAGATGCTTGTTCTTGTTGGCGCTTTTCTTGGAGTTTTTGAAAAGCTTTTTCCATAATTTCTGGTTTTTTCAATAAAAATTCTTCAACAACTTTTTCAATACCCTCTTTTTGGCCTTTTGAAAAAACATCTGCGCCAATAACTTGAGTTGTTGTGCTTAAAAGTATCGCAAAACTTAATTTTATAATTTTCAAATTTTTCATATAACCCTCCCATGTAAGTTACAAATACTAAAAGATCCTTCTTTAGAGATCAATAAAAGTTTTAAAAAGAGCTTATTTCTTGTCTCTTTAATTCACGTTCTGCAAATTCTTTTATATCTTCTGCGCGAATTTTTTCTGGCCCTGATGAGAGGAGGTGTTCCGCTCTTTTTGCTTGGTTTAGAGCAAGATCATATTTGCCAATAGCAAGTGCCTCTTCTGCCAGACATAAAGCAGACACGCCAATATTTTTCTGTCGTCCATGAGCTATAGCAAGTAAGCGCCATGTAAAGGGATTTTCTTTTTCTTTTTGAAGGACTTTATTAAGTTCACGGATAGCTTCTCGATTATAGGTTTCAGTATTAGCTTCCAATATCACTTGAGCATAACTAAGCCTTATCAATGCAGCATCAGGTTTAAGATCTTTAGCACGTTGATATGCTTGAATTGCATCAGAAATATGTCCATTTTCAAAATTTATCTGTCCTTTTAATTCCCAAAAATATGGATCTTTAGGATAATCGTGAAGTAAATTTTCTATTTGATTTAAAGCTTCAGCCACCTTGTTAGAGCGGTAATAAGCAATTGCTCTTGCATAACGGGCTTCAACTGAAGTGTTATTTTGTCCATATTTGAGGAAAATTTGTCCTGAAGGTTGTAAAAAGGCCTCTAACTTAGCTAGAATTCTTTTATAAGAGGCATAAAATCTATCTGGTAGATTTTTTTGAGTATAAGGTGAATGACTAATATGAGTTTTTAAAAATTCGACACGATCATGACTAAAAGGATGAGAGCGCATATACAAATCTTGCCGTTCTGAGCTTAAGAGCTCTTGCTTTTCAAGAGATTGCATAAATTCATAAAAACCCTTTGAAGACCATTGTAGTTTATCTAGATATTTCACGCCAGCGGTGTCAGCACTGCCTTCTTGTCCACGGTTATAGTGTAGAAAAGTATTTTGAGCGACACTTATTCCTCCCATCGTTAAGCCTACAGCTGCATCTGCATTTCCTGCAAGCATAGCAGCAACACCTAATACCATGCCTGCCATAGCCATTGTTGTTGCTTTAGAAGCCATCCCCTCGCGCCCAGCAAGATGACCTCCTGCAATATGTCCAGTCTCATGGGCGAGAACCCCAATAATTTGTTCTGGAGTTTTCGATTTTAAAATGAGACCAGTGTTAAGAAAAATGGAGTATTCAGTCGTTGCAAAAGCATTAATGTCTGAATCCACGATGATAAAGATTTTCAAATTTTCAGGTTTTAATCCTGCGACTTGAAAAATAGGAGAAGTGAAATCAATTAAAGTTTCTTCTATCTCAGCATCTCGAATGGTCACACCTTCTTGAATAGCTTGTGCTCCCATAGAAATCGAGGGAAGAACAAAACTTTTCAATAATAGAAAAATGAAGCTAAAATTAGATTTCAATCTCAAAATCTTCTCTCTTCTTAATCAAGTAATTTTTTCCACCATCTTTTGGGCGCGCTTTTTTTTTGCTTTTTAACTTCTTGTGGTAGATTTTCTTCATGAGAATTATTTTTTTCTCTTATTTCTTCTGATCCAGAGGGCAGTTTTATTTCTACTTTACCGTCAGAAACTTCTTGTAAAGATGAAATCGGGCTTTCAGAAGCTACGCCTTTATTCTCTTCAGATGACTGTGAAAAGCCTGGACGTCTATTGCGTGAACGCCGACGTCGGCGTCGCCCACCTTCTCGTTTTTCATTTTCTGAAGTCAGTTGTACAGTCGTATTTTCTGAATTATCTTCTGTTTCTTTTTTTGAGTTAAAAGCGTCATTCTTATGTGGCTGCTGGGATTGCGAATGACTAGATCTCTGATGATGACGATTCCGTTTAAAATTTTTCTCTTCTGTGAGATTATCTTTCGCGGCGGAAGCTTCTTGTGATTTAGAGAGTTCAGTTTCACCAGAAAGATCTTCTGCATTTTTTCTTTTTATGCGGTTAAGACGATATTGTGGGCTGATTAAAGTTTCATCTCCTTCAACGAAGACTAACATTTTATGGCGTTCTTCAATCATTCTTAAATGTGGTCTTTTACTATTTAAAAGATAAAAGGCAATTTTTGGAGGTACATGGACTAAAATCTCTGCACAATTTCCTTTGAATCCCTCATCTTCTATAGCACGTAAGATATAAAGAGACGCAGATTCTATAGAGCGCACAAAGCCGGTTGCATTACAATGTGTGCATGGATGAGCCGTTGTTTCTAAAATACTGGGACGTAGCCTTTGTCGGGAAAGTTCCAAAAGTCCAAAAGGACTAATTTTCCCCATTTGTATGCGAGCTCTGTCATTTTTAAATGCTTCTCTTACTCTACGTTCAACCGCGGCAATATGGCGAGCTTCATCCATATCAATGAAGTCGATAACAATAAGGCCTGCAAGATCTCGTAATCTTACTTGCCTTGCAATTTCGTCTGCAGCTTCAAGATTCGTTTTTAATGCCGTTTCTTCAATATGACGTTCACGAGTTGATCGTCCAGAGTTAATATCTATAGAAACAAGAGCTTCTGTAGGATGGATAACAATCGAACCTCCGGATGGAAGCCTTACTGAAGGATTATACATTTCATCAATTTGAGCTTCGATGCCGAATTTCCTAAAAAGAGGTATAGTTGTGCTTTTATAATTTTGAACACGTTTTACATGGCTAGGTATTAACGTCTTCATAAATGTTTTTGCTATTTTGTATCCTTCTTCACCATCCACTAAAATAGATTCAACATCTTTAGTATAAAGATCACGTATAGCTCGTTTGACAATATCTTCTTCTTCGTAGATAAGACTAGGAGCAATTGATTCAAGGGTGTGTAAACGAATACCATTCCAAGTTCGCATAAGGTATTCAGCATCCCGTTTAATTTCTATTTTAGTTCGTTCACGTCCAGCAGTTCGAATAATGAGCCCCATACCTTCTGATATGGCTAGATCATCCAATATTTCGCGAAGACGATTTCGATCACTCGTGTTGGATATTTTTCGTGAAATTCCTCCACTGCGTGGTGAGTTTGGCATCAAAACACAATAACGACCTGCAATCGATAAGAAAGTCGTAAGAGCAGCTCCTTTTCCGCCACGTTCTTCTTTAACTACTTGGATGAGCATTATTTGATTCTTATGGATAACTTCCTGAATCTTATATCGACGATGGAGAGAAGGGCGACGAATGACAAGTTCATCTTCTTCATGAGGAGGTGATTCACCTCCCAGAACAGAAATAGGCATCGAAAATCCATCTTCTGTGACAGGTTCAGAAGATGAATTGGCCGCAGAATCTTCGGATGAAGGTGAGGGCTCATCTGTTTTTTCTTCAAATTCTGATTGATTTAATTCAGCTTTTAAGGCTTCGCGATCAGAAACAGGAATACGAAAGTAATCTGGATGTATTTCACTAAACGCTAAGAAGCCGTGTCTGTTGCCGCCGTAATCAATAAAGGCAGCTTGCAAGGAAGGCTCAACACGAGCAACTTTCGCAAGATAAATATTCCCTTTAAAAATTTGCTTTGTTGTACTTTCAAAATCAAAATCAGAAAGGCGATTATCCTCATCTATGACTGCAACGCGTGTCTCTTCTGGATGCGATGCATCAATAATCATTGTTTTTTTCATTTATTTTACTCCTGAGTCTATCCTTTATCACAAGGACATCAAATTACTCTCAAGAGTTACCAAAACATTAGGCAGAATCATCCAAAGAAGGAGGAAACAACAAGAATTCTGTTTGATTAGTAACTTCATTTTTGTATGTGAAAGTTGCAATGTGTGAAATTGTTATTCTTCCTACTTTCATTTCATAAACCTAAGGCAATATTGCAATTTGGTATCTCTTAAAATTTAACATTTGCATCAATTTGATGCTTAATTAATCCCAGACTTAATCCTGATAAAATTTAAAACTTTGCTAATCACGGATCTAAGTCACTATAAAATTTAGCTGAGTTCACGATAGCGTGCGTTTATAAAATTATCAATATTTTTTGATCATTTAATAGAAATAAGACTTTTATGACATGATATGAGATTTTAGAAGCATATTTCTCAAATATTATTTTATCGACAAAAGATAGACTATCCTTCAGAAATGAAAAAATGGGAACTTAAATTAAAATGGTATTAAAAAAATTGATGACAATTTTAAAATTTTTATTTCTCTTCTTTTTTGTTTTTGAAGGTACTATAGACGCGATTCCCATGAAAATATTAAAATGCGGTTGGTATTCTTGGGAGCCTTATCAATATGTTCACAAAAAAAATGAGCATAATCATTTAACAGGCCTTGATGTTCATATTTTTAATGCGGTGGCCGCTATTTGTAAATATGAGATTTATTATGAAGAAATTTCATGGCAGCAACATCAAGAAAAGATGAAATTAGGCGTTTATGATATTGCAATGGGGGTTACAAAAACAACTGAGCGTGAAAAAAGTTATTATTTTACAGAATCTTATCGTGATAGTATTGATGCTTTTTTTATCTTTAAAGAGATGTCGAAAAAATTTCATTTTTATGATGTTTCTGAGCTTATTTTGGAAATTAAGCGGCGACAAATTAGAGTGGGCGTAACAGGAGGATATCGTTATTCTTCTGAAGAATTAAACGATTTTATCAATGATAAACGTTATCAACATTTAATTTTTAAAGCGGATAGTGTATCGCAAAATATCGTATGGTTGGAAAAGAAGCTTATTGATGGTTTTCTTGCTGATCAGGTGAATGGTTTAACTATTGCAAGGCATAGGCGATTACACGAAAAATTAGAAACTTATGAGATTAGTCGAAGCCCAATCCATTTTATGTTAAGTAAAAAAACGACATCCTTAAAAGATTTAAACACATTCAATAAGGCCATTCAGAATTTTAAAGATTCTAAAGAATATAATTTAGCTTTCAAAACATATTTAGTCGCGCCGCTCTTCTCGCAAAGCATAGATAGAAAATGGTTCTATATTATTGACATAATAGGTACTATCGCTTTTGCTTTATCAGGAATAATCATTGCATATCATATGCGTGCTACATTATTTACCACAATCACTCTTGCAATGCTTCCCGCAATAGGTGGAGGGATGATGCGTGATATTATCGTTGGGAGACGACCCTTAGGTGTTTTACAGACACCAGATTATTTATTTGCTGTTTTTGGCACTGTTTTTACTTGTTATATAGCATTTCACCTTTTTGCATTTTTATCTTCATGCATTCATTGTTATCCAAAAATGCGCCCAAATGTTAAATTTCTTGGGCGAGCATTAGATGTCTTTGATGCTTTAGGATTAGCTGCTTTTACTGTGATTGGTACAAATGTAGCTGTGATCTCAAATTGTGAGCCTCTTTGGTTATGGGGGCCTTTATTAGCCGCTATTACAGGAGCAGGGGGAGGGGTGATAAGAGATTTATTAAGACCTGACCGATATATGAGCTTTATGGGGGAACTCTATGCTGAAGTTGCTATTATCTGGAGTTTTTTCTTATCTCTTTTCTTACATTTTCATCATACTTACCTCTCTTCTAATGAGGTGTTATGGGCAATTATAGTAACAATTGTTGGAGTTTTTATAACGCGAATTCTGGCGAGTATTTTTGACATTAAAGGGCCAAATTTCTTATCTAAAAGAAAGTATTTTAAGAGATTAAGGAGATAGCAAAATGACAAAAGAAAGAAAACTTCCATTATGTATTGACCTTGATGGAACTTTGATACGATCAGATGTAACGCAGGAAAGTGTTTTATTATTTCTTAGAAAGTACCCTTGGAAGATATTGAATATTTTTATTTGGCTTTGTAAAGGGAGAGCCTTTTTAAAAGCACGATTGGCTGCTTATGTAATGATTGAGCCATCTTTATTGCCGTATAATGAGTGTTTTCTGGAGTATATTAAAGATAAAGCAGAAAAAGGACATGATCTTTATCTAGTTACTGCGGCTGATCAAAAATGTGCGGAAATTATCCATAATTATCTTGGAATTTTTAAAGAATATCTTGCGAGTGATGAGACGAATAATTTACGTGCTTTTGCTAAAGCTCAGGCTTTATGTTTACGCTTTGGTTCAGAGAAATTCATTTATGCGGGTAATTCACGACACGATCTGCCGGTATGGGCGAAATCAGCTGAAATTATTAGTGTGAACACCCCGCAAAAAATTCTTAAAAACGCTGAAAATTTTCATAAAAAAATACATAAATTTCAAGATGAGCCGCTTAAAAGTAAAAGTATTTTAAAAGATTTAGGGACGTATCCTTGGTTTCGATATTATTTCTTTTTATATCTATTGAGCATGGTAGGTGGTTATGTATTTAATAAAATAAAAATAAATCATTTTGATTTTTATCAATATATCAGTTTTTTTATAGCAATTTCTTTTTCAAGCATCGCCGCATTTTTATTAGGGGGGCTTTTCAACCTTGAAGAAATAAGAAGAAATCCTCTTACAAAAGAAACATTCCTAAGTACGAGCCGCTTAACAATCGTCAAAGTAATGTATTTTATTGTGATTTTTACAATTATTGGATTTATTTTAGAAGGATTTTTATCTTTTTTTGTCTTTATTTTTCAGTTTATAATGATTGCAATCAAGATAAAAAGTAAAAATAGAAAAATAAATTGATGCAAAATATGTCCTATAGTGGCTTTAATTTGCTGTGATATTTGTTCAAAAATGCTTGCATCTTAAAAAAAGTCCAGATATATCAAACTTATCCCACACGCAGGTTCTGCGGTTCTTAAGTATGTTAGAATCGCTCCGGTGGTTGCAGATGCAGCTACATTCCTGCGGAGGTTTAACCGGAAAAAGGAAAAAACAATGAAAAATGTTCCATTTACTATGCGTGATTTAATGCATGCAGGTGTTCACTTTGGCCACCATCCACGTCGCTGGAATCCTAAAATGGCCCCCTACCTTTATGGGGTACGTAACAGTGTACACATTATTAACCTAGAAAAAACTGTACCTCTTATACATCAAGCTCTTGCGACATTGAAAGATGTTGTTGTGAGCGGTGGAAGAGTTTTATTTGTCGGAACAAAACGTCAAGCATCTGAAGTTGTTGCTGAAGCGGCTAAGCATTGTGGACAATATTATATTAATCATCGTTGGCTTGGCGGTATGTTAACCAACTGGAAAACTATTTCTCAATCTATACGTCGTCTAAAAGAACTTGAAGAATTCTTAGGACAAGAGCAATTAGGACTGACTAAGAAAGAATTGCTTAAGCTTACAAGAGAAAAAGATAAGCTTGAAATGACTTTAGGTGGAATCAAAGAAATGCCAGGATTGCCTGATGTTTTATTTGTTATGGATAGCCTTAATGATCGTATTGCAATTAATGAAGCAAACAGATTAGGAATACCTGTTATTGCTATTTTGGATAGTAATGCTGATCCTGCGGGTGTTGACTATCCTATTCCTGGAAATGATGACGCTATTCGGTCGATTGAATTTTATTGCAGAATTGCCTCTACAGCAATTCTTGATGGGTTACAACACCACTTGCGCGCAGCTGGGGTAGACTTAGGAAGTTCTTCTCATGTTCCAACTCAAGTAGAACAAGTATCTGAGATTCAAGAAGATATTTTTGAAGAAAATTCTGTTTCTGAACAAGTTGTAGCTCAAGAATAGTAATTTTAGTTTTTAATTTAAGGAAATAATGATGACAGAGATTTCTGCAAGCGCTGTAAAAGAACTTCGTGAACGGACAGGCGCTGGAATGATGGATTGTAAAAAAGCTCTGACCGAAAACAAAGGCGATATGGAAGCTGCTGTTGATTGGTTAAGAACCAAAGGATTGGCTGCTGCCGCTAAGAAAGCCGGACGTACCGCTGCTGAGGGGCTTGTTGGAGCCGTTACAACGGGGACTGTCGGTGCAATTATTGAAATAAATGCGGAGACAGATTTCGTTGCTCGAAATGAAAAATTCCAAGAATATGTTAAAACTGCTGCAAATTTAGCCCTTAAAGCTAACTCTGACTTGGATGCTTTTAAAAATACATCATATCCAGATACAGGGCGAAGCATTGCTGAAGAATTAACTAATCTTATTTCAGTTATTGGCGAAAATATGGAAGTAAGACGCTTTAAGAACTTACAAGTCGAGCAAGGCGTTGTAACAAGCTACATCCACAGTGCTATTGCGCCAGGATTAGGAAGAATAGGCGTTTTGGTTGCTCTTGAATCCTCGGGTGAAAAAGCAAAGCTTGAAACTTTAGGGAAACAAATTGCAATGCATGCTGCAGCGGCAAACCCACAAGCTTGTAATATTGCTGATTTAGATCCAAGCGTCATTGAGCGTGAGCGTAAAATATTTGCTGAGCAAGCTCGCGAATCTGGTAAAAAAGAAGAATTTATTGAAAAAATGATTGAAGGTCGTCTTCGTAAATTCTATGAAGAATCCGTACTTGTTGAACAAGTTTATTTAATCGATGATACAAAACGCAAAGTTTCACAAGTTATTGCTGATGCTGCAAAAGAAATTGGCGTACCTGTAGATTTAAAAGGATTTGCTCTTTTTAAGCTTGGTGAAGGTATTGAAAAAGAAGTTGCTGATTTTGCTGCAGAAGTCGCTCAACAACTTGGAAAATAAAAAAAGAATCATCTTAAGGATCACTAAAAATCCTTGAGATGGTTTTTATATATTCTTAGGGAAATATAGGATTAGTCCTCAATGAAAAGTACCGTCGATTCTTCTAAACCATTTAAGCGTATTTTGCTTAAGCTTTCGGGTGAAGCTCTTATGGGAGAGGCGAGTTATGGACTTGATCCTAAGACAGTCAATAGAATTGCTGCTGAAATCCAAAATGTGCATGCTGCTGGCTGCCAAATATGTATTGTTATTGGCGGAGGCAACATTTTTAGAGGTGTGAACGGCGAAGCCCAAGGAATTGACCGATCCACCTCAGATTATATGGGAATGCTTGCGACAGTCATGAATGCTTTGGCTCTTCAAAATGCGTTGGAAAAACATAATGTCCAAACGCGAGTACAGTCAGCCATTCCTATGGAAACTGTTTGTGAGAGCTATATTCGTCGTAAGGCCCTTTTTCACTTAGAGAAAGGGCGTGTTGTAATATTTGCAGCTGGTTCTGGAAGTCCATTTTTTACAACTGATACAGCCGCTGTTTTGCGAGCCAATGAAATGAATTGTGATGTTTTGATGAAGGGAACAAAGGTTGATGGCGTTTATTCATCAGATCCGACAAAAGACAAAACAGCTAAGCGTTTCGAACACTTAGACTACTTACAAATCCTTTCCGAAAATTTAAGAGTTATGGATATGGCCGCTGTTGCTTTGGCTAGAGAAAATCATCTCCCTTTGATTGTTTTTTCTATTCAAGAAAAAGATGGTTTTGTTAAAGCTTCTCAAGGCAATGGTAATTTTACCTCCATTTCTAATCATGAAAATCAACAGAAATTTCTACAAGGGAGATTATAAAGATGAACGTATTTAACCTTGATGACTTAAACAAGCGGATGCAAGGGGCTATGGATGCCCTTATAAAAGAATTTAACGGATTGCGAACAAATCGAGCTTCGACACATCTTTTAGAACCTTTGATGATAGATGCGTATGGATCTCGTATGCCAATGACTCAAGTTGGTACAATTAGTACGCCTGAAGCTCGATTACTCACTGTTCAAGTGTGGGATAAAGAACTTGTAAAAGCCGTTGAAAAGGCAATTAGAGAGGCTGGTTTAGGTCTAAATCCATCAGCAGATGGCCAAATGGTTCGTATTCCTATGCCTGATTTAAGCCTTGAGCGTCGTCAAGAACTCACTAAAATTGCTGCAAAATACGCAGAACAAGGAAAAATTGCAGTAAGAGCAGTGCGGCGCGATGGTATGGATGAATTAAAAAAACTTGAGAAAGAAAGTAAAATTTCAGAAGACGATCATCATAATTTTTCTGATGAAATTCAAAAACTTACGGATGATTTTATTAAAAAAATTGATCAAGCCTTACACCAAAAAGAAAAAGATATTTTACAAGTCTAATAGACGTAATAGAGGCAATTTTATTGAATTTTCCTAGTATGTTATCATCATTAGATGCAAGCCTTCCACGACATATTGCAATAATAATGGATGGGAATGGGCGTTGGGCAAAAACACGCGGTCTTGAGCGCTTAAAAGGACATTATGAAGGCGCTGAGGCACTCAAGCGTACGATTCAAGCTGCCTTAGAATTAGGAATTCAATATCTAACAGTTTACGCATTTTCTACAGAAAATTGGCATCGCCCAGAAGAAGAGGTTAGAGGACTTATGGTTCTTCTGCAGCATCAATTAGAAACGGGACTTGATGAACTTATTAAAAAGAATATCCAATTAAAATTTATTGGGTTTCATGATAGAATTGATCCAAGTTTAAGAAAATCTATTGATGAAGCTGTTAATAAAACAGCTCATAATACAGGTTTAGTGCTTTGCATCGCTTTTAATTATGGAGGAAGAGCAGAGATAGTCGAGGCAACTCGTCAGATTTCAGTAAAAATCAAGAATGGGCAATTAAATCCCGAAGACCTAACTGAAAAAGTTTTTGCTGAACATCTTTTAACTCAAAATCTTCCGGATCCGGATTTATTTATTCGAACAAGTGGAGTGTATCGTCTTAGTAATTATCTCTTGTGGCAAATGGCATATGCTGAGATGATATTTTCAGAAACACAATGGCCCGATTTTAAAAAAGAAGATCTAATTAATGCTATCTCAGAATACCAACAACGCGAACGTCGCTTCGGAAAAGTCTCTTCTTAAGAGTAATTTTGTACAAAGAACTCTGACCACTCTTATTTTAGGTTCATTATCAATTTTTACCCTCTTACAAGGGTATCCTTATGGACATTTTTATATAGGAATTTTTATTTTAGGGGCCTTTATTGAATGGGGACGGCTTATTTTTTCGGCTCGCTCTCGATGGCTTTCAAGATTAACTTGGTTTGTTCCTGGGTTTCTTTTTATCCTTTTTTCTAGTATTGGATTGAGTTCTCTTTTATATGAGAATGCTTATGTTTTTGTGGGAATGCTTTTACTTGTATGGTCCACAGACATAGGGGCCTATTTATGTGGCAGGTGGTTGAAAGGACCTAAATTAGCGCCATCTATTAGCCCTAATAAGACGTGGTCTGGGGCAATTGGTGGAGTTGTGATGTGCTTGAGTGTTGCCGTTATTTTTGCTCAGTTTAATTCTACTTATCTTCAAACCCTTTCTTGGTTTCTAAAGCATGCGCTTCTTATTTCAATTGTTTCTCAAATGGGAGATCTTTTTGAATCTTGGGTTAAGCGTAAACTTGGTGTTAAGGATTCGGGGAGTATTATTCCAGGGCATGGAGGAATTCTTGATAGATTAGATAGTGTTCTGACCATTGGATTTGGCTATTTTTGGATAAGGTTGCTTTGGTAAATGATTGTTGATCTAAAAAAATGGTTGCATGGTTCATGGAAAATTAATCGAGAGATTCGTGATCTTGAACAACAAATTTTAGGTCATTTCGAAGGTCTTCTTACATTTACAGACGATGAATTTAATAATCTTGCGGCTCATGAAGAAGGTGAGACAACTTTTGGTACCCACCATGGGCTCGCAACTTCAAATCTTATTTATCATTTTCCTTCACTCTCAGTTGCTAAAGTTTTATTTCATGATCGACGTTATTTCCATGATTTAGATTTGCGTTTAGGTTTTTGGAAAGTAGAGCATCTTTGTGCCTCAGACCGTTATGTTGGACGATTTACGGTGCAATCTGAGCGACGTTTAGATGTGGAATGGTCCATTAAAGGTCCTCATAAACAACTTGAAATTAAGACTATTCTGACAAGAACTAAAGAGTGAGAAACCAACAGGCCTAGTTTGGGAATTTTAAAAAATTATCTTAAGTAAATATCTTTGAATTAGAATAAAAAAATATTAGAGAATTTTCAATGGCGGAGGGGATGGGATTCGAACCCACGATACGGAATTACCCGTATAACGGTTTAGCAAACGCTTAAAATGTTTAATGGACAGCGATTGATAATAAATTATATCAATTAAACCAATGTATTGCGCGTTTTTCTTTATTACTGTTGATGCAGATTTGTTACCATTTTTTATCTTCCACTGTCCCATGAGTGTCCCTTGAAATCAGAGGTGAGCTTAAGCACTTCCTTAGGCTTTCTCTAGTGATTTCGAGAAAGCCACCCCAAAATAAAAATTAGACAAAAGTATTTTACCATATATGTAATTTTGCATATAAATGGAAAAAAATAGTTTACTTATAAGATTGACAACGCAAAAAAAGTAAATCATATTATGCTATATGAGAAAAGGTCGTATTCTTAGTAAAAGGAAACTTACCAATGGCAAACTTACTATGGGGAAAAGTTTATTATAAAGACGTCTTTGCTGGCATTCTACGCGAAGAACCCGGAGAGCGTACCTCATTTGAATATGATCCTACTTATCTAAATGCAGGGAATCCTGCTCTCTCATACACGATACCCATAGAATCTACGATATATATTAGCCAAGCAGGATTACATCCGTTTTTTGATAACCTTGTCGCTGAAGGCTGGTTAGAACATGCCCAATCCAGGTTATTGAACAAACGACAAGCATCACGATTTGAGTTGCTTTTAGCCTTTGGTTATGATTGTGCAGGCGCAGTATCGATTGTTGACCCTGAACCTGCTAAATTAACGGAACAACTGTTAGATATGAGTGATGCTAAGGAAATAGCTGTTTTAACGGGCCGTGCATCACTGTCAGGTGTTCAACCGAAGTTAGCGATAATAGAACGGGAGAGAAAATATTATCCTGCAACCGTCGGCAAACTCAGTACGCATATTGCCAAATTTCCCTCTTCGGAACACGCTAATCTTATCATTAATGAATATCTAACCAGCCTTGCTTTTAAAGCATTATTACCTGATGATGACGTTGTTGACTTGTCAATTGGAAGTATAGAAGGTGTTTCAGAACCTGCTCTTATCATCAAACGCTTTGATCGTACGCCAGAAGGTCGGGTACATTTCGAGGAGTTTAATCAACTTTTAAGCCGTAAATCTAGTTCTAAATACGATGGAAGCTATAAAGAGATGAGTGATTTCATTCGTACATCCAAAGACTGTTTACCTATTGAAAACTACCGTCTTTACGCCCGTATTCTAGCCGGGGTTCTATTAGACAATACGGACATGCATTTTAAAAACTTTGCTATGTTCCATACCCCTGCAGGGTTGAGGCTAACACCATCTTACGATCAAGTTGCAGCTGCGTTGTATAAATACAAAACAATTGCCCTGGCTATAGGAGAAACACCTAACCTACAAATTAGCAATCTCAAACCTAAGAATCTAATCGCCATGGCAGACGAGTTTGCTTTACCAAGAGCAGCCATATACATGTTATTTAAACAGCTAGAGCGCAACAAAAGTGATGCAAAGGATGCAATTCTTTCAGCCCCAGTAGGGGATGATAATATTAAAAATCAACTCATAAAACTAATGGATACTCGATGGAACGGAACATTCGCCTTAATTGGACAGACTTTGTCAATGAAGCCATAAAACGTCGCAAATCGCAAAAGCTAACCCAGGAACAACTAGCCATTTTAACAGGAATTAGTAAGCCAACTCTCAATAATTTTGAACAAGGGAAAACGACAATTACACTGGAAAATGCTATAAAAATCTTGAAGGTATTGGGTTTGGATTAAAATCCCTCCTATACCATTCGCAGCTTTTCGATAATAGCCCATGGGTCTGCCCCAATGCTCCTTCTTGCTCATTAAGCAGCTTTCAGGATAGTTTAATGATTAGAATAATAATGCACCCCATAAGGGATTAAAGATGCTCTTACCACGAGAGTTTTTAAGCTTTTCCATGGAAGACCTTAAACAAGTTAGGTATAATTAAATGAGTTAATCTAACTGTCCTCTCTTATCGGGGGCATTCCACATCAAATAACGGCAACAAGACCTAGAATCACAACGCCAACGATTAAAACAAGCTGGAGCCATTAAATTATTTGAAGACGTTATCAGCGGTAGAGATTTTAATCGTCCAAGTCTTGGTGAGCTTATAGCCTATGCCAGACCCAATGATTTGCTTTGTGTAGTGAGGCTCGATCGACTGGGTAGAAGCTTAAAGGAGTTACTAGAAACGGTTGAATATCTAAAAACTCACAATGTTGGACTGATGTCTTTAGAAGAAAAAATTGATACATCTTCTGCTGCAGGAGAATTAGTGTTTCATGTATTTGGTGCTATTGCTCATTTTGAGCGTAGGCTTATTTCAGAGAGAACAAAAAGATGGCATCTAAGCAGCGCGCTTGCGTGGCAAGAAGCCAGGCAGGCCTATTTTAGATCAAGAAACCTTAGATGCGGCAATGAAATTAGTTGAGTTTGGATAATCGCCTACTAACATCTCTAAGCTATTGAAGATAGGACGTTCTACATTTTATCGTGAGTTGAAAAGAAAAATTCCCGACTAATCAAATGTATAATTTTACTATTTTAATACATAAAAACTCTATTTTTCTACAAAACTTGACTAATTAAATAAAGCGACTAATATGAATCTTATCAATCACATGATTGGTAAGATGCTTAGCTAACAGCAAAGCATTATCTGATATTAATTCAAATGGGAGCCTAACCATGAATACTAAATCTTTTATACCAGAAGACAAAGCAGAATCTACGGAAAATCTAATGATTGCGGTTGAAGGGATACAAGAACTGTTAACCAGAGATGATCGTGATTTCTCAGATGGCGGCGGCGGACGTTCAGATAATAACGATTGTGGATGAAAAGGATGGAGGGCTTGCCCCTCCGTCGTAACCTATGGTCTAAAAATGAAAATACATCATTATATAAAAGAAGAATCTTTTAGTAAATTAATAGACGCTTATAAAAATAAAAGACCTCTTCATCTTAAAAATGCACTTATATCAGACGCTATTGATAGCTTAATGAGTTGGGATCAAGTGAATGGGCTACTTCGTCACGCTCGATTAACAGCCCCCAGATTTCGGGTTCATAAAAATGGCACGCAGATCCCAGAGATTGATTACACAGCCCCTAGGAGCTTAAGAAGGAGCGACGGTTACAACAAAATAGTCGTAGAAAAATTATACGAGGTGCTCCGCAATGGAGGCACCCTGGTTATAGATGCTATTGACGAGCTATGTAAATCTCTTGATCTTTTTTGCTTTTATTTTGAACAGGCGTATAGTGAACGAATACAAGTTAATGCTTATATGTCTTGGGGAACTGAAAAGGGTTTTGCTACTCATTGGGATGACCATGATGTTTTCATTTTTCAAATCAGTGGAAGAAAGAACTGGTTTCTTTTCGGGAATACAAGAAGGTCTCCTCTTTATACGGATCTACACACTGCTGAATCAAATTCAGCACCTACCGATATAAAATGGAACGAAGTTATTTCAAAAGGTGATATATTATACATTCCTAGAGGAGAATGGCATCACGCCATAGCCCTTGATGAGCCATCTCTGCATCTAACATTTGGAATTAACTGCACAACAGGCATAAGTTTTTATAGCTGGTTACAAGAAAAACTAACAGCCCTCGATATAATGAGAGATGATCTTCCTACGCTAAGCACAAATCAAGAGATAAAAGAGCATGATAAAAAAATAAAAGAAGCTATCATCAATACTTTACAAAGCACATTCTTAACAGAGTATCTTCAATCAAAAAAGATAACCCATAATTCTCGCTCTTACTTTAGTCTTCCTTATGCTGTAGAAAATCAAGCATTACCCAAGGAAGAAAATTTTTCTGTCCGGCTAAATGTAAGCTTTATAGAAGACTTACAAATAAACACTGCACAAAACGTGTTAACCTTTAAATCCGCTAAAAAAACATATTCCTTTTCGTTAAAAACAAAATCATTTTTTGATCTAATGCTTGATTATCAATCTCACCCCTATCAGGAAATTCTTAATAACCAAGACCTCAAGAAAGAGCAATTACGCAATCTTTTATCAAGCCTAGTCATAAGTGGACTTGCTACTATTGAGCATTAAAATGAATAAAGCTCAAATAGGAATTGGTACGTACAGTATACACTCAAGCTTGGAACCCATACTTCAAGAAGCCTTAAATAAAGGAATATCGCTAATTGATACAGCCCCTAATTATAGAGAAAATGTAGCTCAAAAAGAAATAGGAGGGTTTTTAAAAGAAAGAAATGAATTTAGCTTACTGCATGGAAATAGCCTGAAAATTACCACAAAGGTTGGTTTTTTTGCAGCAAAAGATAAAGAATATTTGCTGAGAAATTCTATAATAGATACTAAGAATACTCATCATTGTCATAACATTCAAGAAAAGTACATTAAATATCAAGTAACGCAAAATCTTGAAGAACTCGGCGTTTCCACTATAGAAGGAGTATTCATTCACAATCCTGAGGCACAACTTAATGTAAGTGAAAGAGGTTTACTATTACGCAATCTACAAAAGGTATTTGAGGTGCTAGAAGAATTCGTTGCTCAAGGAAAAATTAAAAAATACGGAGTAGCTACATGGAGTGGTTTTGGCACACCTTCAAAAGCTCCTGCATTTTCCGTTAAGGAACTTTACGAACTAGCTAGACAAATATGTTCCGATCATCACTTTTCACTCATCCAAACACCAATAAGCTTAGTTAATTGCCACCACATAAGTAGTTATTTTCAACAAAAAGGTCCACTTTTTGAAGCACAAGAATTTGGTGTAAAGGTTTATGCTAGCTCACCTTTGCACGGTGGCTCTTTGCCAAAGGTTGTTGACCAAAAATTAGCTAACTATCTGGGAACAAACTTAACCAAAGCTCAAGCTTGCTTATTATTCTCTATGTCCGCGCCTGTAATCGATACTGTGTTAACAAGTCCATCCAACTTATCTCAGCTTAACGATAGCGTGAAAGTAAAATACCTAGAATCAATAGAAAAAAATATCATTGAGAAAATTGTTAGCATGATAAACACTAGGAAACCGAAAATACTATAAAATGTTTGAAAACAATATTTACGACAAATTTGGGATCAGGCCTCTTATTAATGCAGGAGGATGGAAGACTGCTTGTGGAGGAACAAAAATGTCCGAGGTAGTTGTACAAGCAATGGCCGAAGCTTCCAAATATTTTGTAGATATAGAGCAACTTAATTACAACATAGGAAAATATATAGCAAAAATAACCCATGCAGAAGCTGGAATGGTAACAAGCGGGGCAGCTAGTGGGGTTGTTCTTTCCATAGCTGCTTGCATGACAGGATGTAACAAGGGAAAAATACGCAGACTACCAAGTACAAATGGTATGAAAAGTGAATTAATCATCCAAAAAATGCATCGTATAGCATACTCCCAAATGTATGCCTTTTCTGGAGCAAAGCTGGTAGAGATAGGGTCTATAACTAGCTGTCTTAAAGAAGAGCTAGAAGAAGCAATTAACGAGAGTACCGCCGCAGTTGCCTATATCTTTGGACCACGCATTCTTCAGAATGGCCTCAAATTAAGTGAAGTAGTTGAGATTGCACACAAACGTAACGTTCCTGTAATTGTAGACGCAGCAGCCATGCTTCCTCCTAAAATTAACTTACATAGATTTATTGAAGAAGGGGCAGATTTGGTAACGTTTAGCGGCGGTAAAATAATAAAAGGACCGCAAGCTACTGGTATTCTCTGCGGGAAAAAAGAATTAATAAATGCCGCATTACTAAATAGCAGTCCTCAGCATGCAATTGGCAGACCTCATAAAGTATCAAAAGAAGACATTGTTGGACTTTACGTCGCATTAAGAGCATACGTAGAAAGCGATGAACAACAGATGTTCGCTCGTTTTTATAAAATATTAAATTTAATTATAGAGGGTATAGGGGATATAAAGGGAATCCAACTAAAAATTATACATGACAATGTTCTTTATAATGTACCTGTAGCTGTAATAACAGCTGAAAATGAATGGAAAGGACCGCGAGGAGAGGAAGTTGTAAGACTAATGAGGCAAGGAACTCCATCTGTTTTTATGCTTTATTTGAAGGATTTTGATCATCTTGTAATTAATCCGGTAAGCATTGAAGAGGCAGAGGTGCAAAGTTTAATTGGCCGCTTACGTGAGGTATTGCTTTTATAAATAATAAAGGAAAACGTGAGCGCTATGAACCTAGAAAATATTAAGCGAGATTATCTTCTTCCTCAATCTTTGCAAGCAAAATCTTCTACTTTTTACCTATCTGAAGCGGACATATTGCCCACTATAAGAGCAAATAAAAGTCATCGGATTTTTCCATTTTGTGTTGTAAAAATAAACAATGCTATAGGGGTAGTTGGTCTGCTCGATTTAAGGTACTCTAATCAATTGTTACCACACGAAACTTGTATAACTAGCAAGATTACCAATTTGAAGAACAGTCTTTTAGAAACAAAGAAACAAAAAAATCCAATAATTTTAGCACATAATAATCATTACTTAATTAATACCTATCTTAAAAATATAAGTGAAAAATTCTCTGCAAACTACGTACTAGAAAAACAAGGAATATTTATAGAAATATGGAAAAATAATCCATATATGCCCCAACTTGCGAGTGTCTATAATTCTTTAACTTATCTGCACATAGTAGATGGTCACCATCGCGTCAAGGCTTTCGACCAAAACACTGGATATTTAATGTATTATTTACTTGCGTCAGATCAAGTAATAACTAAGCCCATTATACGCTCTTACTTCTTAAACTGCGATCAGGTTAAAGAAATATTTAATCAAGCAAGTAAAAAATTTTTTCTAAAAAGAATTCATGAAGACGAGTATAAATCATTCAAGTATAAACATTTCATTAACTTACGTTATTTTGATCAGTTTTATATAATAAAAGCGACCTCTAACGAATTAGACATTCGAAATACATTGCAATTTTTTTATGAAAAAGGAAAAACACCTGCTCTTCTGCATAGTTTTTCAAACATAAAATTAGAAGAATCTCAATCTAGAGAAGATTTTGGTAACTCCTTATTCCAGCTCATTATACCTGCCTTTCCATTTTCCTTAGTACCAAACGTCAGTCACCTTTCCCCACTTCCTCCACATTCAACTTGGTTTGAACCAAAAATACCAGACAATGTTTTCGTGTATACCTTCTAGCTATTAATAAAACATGAATTATCATAAATGCAAAATCTCTAAAAAGTATTGCATTAATAATAATTCAATTTCTTTGACTGAAATATTTATGATAGTAAAGTTAATTGTTTCGCGGTATGCTAGCAAACTCCTTTGCTGAACAGAATTTCTCCTCTTGTAAGGATTAATGCAATAAACTAAACAAAAAAAATAGGTCTCAATGATTAGTTTTAAAGAAGCCCCAAATTATAATCTAAAAAACCTTGCATTCTTAGCAAAATATCTAAAACCACATAAAAAAGACATCCTGGTTTTTCTTTTTTTTCTTGCAATATCCACAGCTTCTATTATGTATGGAGGTCGAATAGTAAGAAACTTGTTTGATTCTACACAAACACAAGCAGGTCTAGCTTTTATAAAAAGTGTATCCATTCCCATTCTTATAGCTGTAGTTATTTCCTCATTGTCTATTTTTGGAAGGTATTTTTTCGCAGGAAAATTAGGAGAAAAGCTTGTTAGAGACCTTAGGGATTCAGCTTATAAGCACACGATGACAATGGATACATCCTTTTTCGAAACCCATAAGACAGGGGATATTATCTCGCGTATTACTGCCGATACGCTAGTAATTGAAATTATTTTTGTTGGAACTTTTTCTAATTTTATCAATCATGTTGTTTTATTCTTTAGTAGTTTTATTATGATGCTGTACATAAGCCCTTCCTTATGTTTCTTAATAGTGCTGCTATCCCCACTAGTAGCAATTTCATCTATTTTCTTTGGAAGAAAAATCCGCCTTGTCTCCAGGGAAATTCAAACAAAAGCAGCACTCATTTCAGCCCATGTAGAAGAGACCGTTAATGCAATTCAAACAATAAAGGCATACTCACATGAAGAAGTATCTTTTAGAGAGTTCGCTAGAAAGTCTCGTGAAGAAAGTGATTTAATCATTAATCGGATACGCTTTTTTGGTTTATCAAAAGCATTAACTACAATAGGAGTATTTTTTGTCATAACTTGTTTACTTTCTTTAGCAAATTACAATCTTACCTATTTAAATATTACTGGGTCTCAATTTGTGTCGTTTGCATATTTCTGCACTCTCGCTGGGTATTCTTTATCTGAGCTTGCTGAATTATCTTCAAGTATTTACAGAGCAGCTGGAGCTACTGAGCGCCTACAACAGCTTTTCAACACTCACCCATTAATCATAACTCAAACACCTGTTACTTTTCTAACGAAAATCAAACAAGGAATTAAATATGATAACGTGAATTTTTCTTATCCTTCAAATCCTAATAAATACATATTAAAAGACATATCATTTGAAATAAAAAAGGGTCAAAAAATCGCTTTGGTAGGCCCTTCTGGTACAGGTAAATCAACCTTATTTAAGCTATTACTACGCTTCTATGACCCTTCTGTAGGTAACCTATATATTGATGATAAAAATATTAAAAATCTTGATTTACATAACTATAGAAATCTCATTTCTTTAGTTTCTCAAGATCCTTTTGTTTTTTCAGATACTATTTGGGAAAATGTTAGATTTAGCAAGCTTGATGCAACTTTTGCTGAAGTTAGTAAAGCATGTGAGCTAGCCCAAGCAACTGAGTTTATTGAATTATTACCAAATAAATACCAAACTTTTGTTGGAGAAAAAGGTGTTCGTCTTTCTGGAGGACAAAAACAACGAATCGCACTAGCTAGAGCAATTTTAAAAAATTCTCAAATTATTTTATTAGACGAAGCAACAAGTTCTTTAGATGCAGAAAGTGAGAATCTTATTCAAAGAGCTATGGAAAAATTTTTAAAAGATAAAACCGCAATCATAATTGCACACAGACTAGCAACTGTTACAAGTGCTGATGAGATTTTTGTCCTTGATAAAGGCTCAATAGTTGATAGAGGTTCACATAAAGAGCTACTAAATAGAAGTGGAATCTACCAAAAATATGCTAAATTACAATTCAAGTTGTAAAAAAAGAATAGCGAAGTAAAATCACCATCCTTGCCTGTTGTGTATAAGCTTTTTTTTTGTAAAATCTTTGTTTTATTAGGCTGTGTGCACTTATCTGAGCTAGAGGACAAAAGAACCATAATAGATCATCAACTATAATTTCTGCTATATGGGGTCTATTTACATAAAGGAACGTAAAGTACCACAGGTATTTTCTATAATCATTAAGAGGCCTGAGTTTGTCGTGATTTTATGCTGCCTGTTTTTCCGTCAGCGCTGCGTCGTGTTTCGATTGTAGCCATCGTCTATCCCTTATTGATGAGAAGAGTCTATAACGAAACATAAGCAATGGCAACAGGACTTAAACCGTTAGATGATTTTATATTTTTGTAGAAAGTCTGCCAAAATATATGATCTTTATCGCGGTGTGGGACAATATTGGGACAGTTTGCAAAAATTTATGGGATAAAGCCAAGCGATTGAGGAATGAGTAGAGGACCATCAATGGCTCTCTCATATGTCTTTTGTTATTTGCTAGTGTCCCATGTGGCCACTTTAAGGAGAAAATATCTTGTCAAAAATTCCTGAGAAATGGCGGAGGGGATGGGATTCGAACCCACGATACGGAATTACCCGTATAACGGTTTAGCAAACCGCCGCCTTCAGCCTCTCGGCCACCCCTCCATAATGAGTTATATGTTTAGTACCGAGACTTCAGCATAATGTCAACGCTAAGTTATATTATTATTAGAATTAAAATATTTATAGAAACGTTGAACTTCTTAAATTTTTATTTGTGTACGTTTTTCTGTTGATATTTGTAACTAAGTGTGATAAGGTATAAAAGTAAGTCGAGAGAGAAACTCTAGGCTTTAGATTTAAAGCTTTAATATCTGTCCAATACTATTAGAAAAAGCCCTCTGAAAAGAGGGGAGCTTAAAAATCAGTTGAGAATACAAGAATATTCTTAAAGGATGAGCTTATAACCTCAAATTTGGGGATTGCCTCCTTATGTCTAAAAAAATTGGGCATAATGTTGTGAAGAAACTTTGGGTTCTTGTCGACGTTTCCAAAGATTTATCATGGCAAAGTATGAGTGAAAAAGAAAAAGTTTCGCTTGTTTAAGGCGTTCTAGAAGCTGGATAACCTTTTTCTGACAAAAGAGGACTGATAAAGAGATAAGGAGGATGTTTGTCTTCCATCCAGGAGTTATTTTTTCACTTATCATAAGCGAGAGGTAACTTTAAGAAGGCAGCATCTTCCTTTCTTTTTAAAGATAAGAAGAACAATAAATTTAAAAATTGAAACGGTTTTATTTTCAATTGGAAATATTTTAGAGCGTTTAAGATGGAAGCAAGAAGACGGAAGTATTATGCGGATAGCATAGCAACCTCTCGTTTGTCATCCTCAACGTTGTTCTGGATAGGAATGAGAACGAAGAAGCCTGAATCCTGGAAAGAAGAAAGATGGTTCTTGGATTTTATCAAGATGAAAGTAAATAAATGAAGAAGAATAAAAGAGCAAAAAGTGACGAGCGTAAAACATCTCTTCCATTGTCATTCTCGGGCGTGTCCCGAGGATCCCAGGCCACCAGATGATGTAGGAGACTCCAGAATGTCTTCAATATGCGTAAAAGGAAGAGGGAAGAAAGAGAGGGAGGACGAAATTTTCTGAATCGTCTCTTGAAAATATGGAACCTAGTAAGTTTTGGAATTCATTGGTTAGCCTCAGAAATGGAATTAATTGTAGAGAGATAAGGATGAAACAATTCGAGCAGCAACAAGAAAGATTTGGAAAAGACCGAATGGTGAGAGGTAAGATCTATAAGCCGCTTGAGATTCTCGGGACATATCCGAGAATGACGAAAGTTAAAGAACAAGAGAGCTCGTCTGAAGCAAAATAAAAATAACTAAAAAGGCCAAAGACTTGAAAAAACTCTCTTCTTTTTTTGGGGATAACCACTCATGTATATGAGGCTCAAAAGATTTTGAAAGGATAAGAACTAGCCAAATGAGAGGGATCTCATGAGAGCTATCCCTTGCCGGTTTTTTCAAAATCAGTCTTTAATTATTGAACCGCAACTCCTTAAATTATGAAAGAGGGGCATAAATTTAAAAGATCAATTTTTAAAAAAATATCTCTAGTTTAATAAGAAAAGACCAAAAGAAAAGCGTTGAAGTATTATTGGATAATTTAAATAATTTCAATGGCGGATGGGGTGGGATTCGAACCCACGAAGAGCTCACACCCTTGCCGGTTTTCAAGACCGGTGCCTTCAACCGCTCGGCCACCCATCCATTGATACACCTTTGATAACGATTATTGAGGAACACGTCAAGCTTAACAACTAGAAAAAATTATATAATCTTATTCTGCTGTGCTATTCCCAAGAACTTTTTGGGCAAGAGCTGCTTCGAGAAAAGTATCAATATCTCCATCTAAAACACCTTGAGCATTTCCCTTTTCAACTCCAGTACGTAAATCTTTAACCATTTGGTAGGGCTGTAAGACGTAAGAACGAATTTGATGACCCCATCCAATCTCAGCTTTGGAAGCATTTTGAGATTGAGCTGCTTCTTCCCTTTTTTTGAGCTCTAACTCATAAAGTCGGGCCCGAAGCATATCATAAGCCTGAGCCTTGTTACGATGCTGTGAACGATCATTCTGGCATTGGACAGCAATTCCCGTTGGAAGGTGCGTGATCCGAATTGCACTTTCTGTTTTATTCACGTGCTGTCCCCCAGCGCCTGAAGCTCTGTAAGTATCAATTCTTAGATCTTTTTCTTCAATAGTGATATCAATTGAATTATCAATAACGGGGTATACCCAAACTGACGCAAAGCTTGTATGGCGTCTAGCATTGGAATCAAAAGGTGAAATCCGCACAAGGCGATGAACACCACTCTCTGATTTAAGCCAACCATAAGCTTGATGCCCTATGACCTTAAACGTGCAAGATTTTATGCCAGCTTCTTCGCCAGAAATTTCCTCCATCCATTCAAATTTAAATTTATGGCTCTCAGCCCATCTTAAATACATACGTTGAAGGATTTGTGCCCAATCTTGAGCTTCAGTACCACCAGCCCCAGCATGAATTTCAATAAAGCAATCATTAGCATCCGCTTCACCAGAAAGCAGACTTTCAAGCCTAAGTCTTTCAGTAGTATTTTCTAATTTATCAAGAGTTTCTTCTGTTTCGAGTAAAAGAGCTTCTTCACCTTCAAGTTCCGCAAGTTCCAATAAATCAACAATGTTTTTTAAGTCTAGCTCAAGAGATTCAATGCGTTTAAGTGAAGAGGCTAATGTTTCACGTTCACGCAGAATTTTTTGAGCATTTTCGGAATTGTCCCATAAATGAGGATCTTCAGCTTGTTGATTTAGAGAATCAAGCTTTTTTAAGGTCGTATCCCAGTCAAAGATGCCTCCTTAAAACTTCAATAACTTGTTTTATATTATCTATCTTAGTTTGAATTTCGGCACGCATATCTTTTCCTTTATTCTAATATAAGCCATCTGTCTGAGATTCTTTCATATTTTGAGATGAAGAAAGAGGTTCTTGAGAATTATTTTTTGTTGTCTCTAATTTAGATAAATCTGTATCAGTTTTAAAAGCTTCAAGAAGAGTATTTTGACCATTTCCTTGAGTAGGGTGGCCTGTAGAAGAATCAACTCGCACAAGTTTAATACCTGGTGGCACACGAAAGGGCTGAGCGGGCTTACCTTTAAGGATTTTTTTCATAAATTCTAGAAATATGGGAGCTGCTGCACGAGCGCCACTTTCATGTCGTCCAAGAGATACATGCGAATCAAATCCTATATACACACCGACAACAAGGTCAGGGGTAAAACCAACAAACCAAGCATTGCGAAATTCATTGGTTGTCCCTGTTTTTCCGGCAATTGGTCGTTTAAGTTCTAAAAGATTTTTGGCCGTTCCTCTCTCTACAACACCGTGTAAAAGTGAAATCATTTGATAAGCACTTGCTGGATCTGTGACAAGAGGACGTTGATCTTTAAGAATTGGAATTTCAGATCCTAGAACTAACTTACTGTCACAATTTGTACATTGTACAAGCTGATTTGTTAAAATAGTTTTCCCATAGCGATCCTGAACACGGTCAAGAAGCGTCGGCGCAATTTTTTTACCACCATTGGCAATCATACCATAAGCCGCAGTTAATCTGAGTAAAGTTGTTTCACTTGCGCCCAATACCATGGCCAATTGAGCAGGCATTTTATTGGTAATATTAAAACGTTGGGCAACATCGATAACATTTTTTATTCCAATCGTATTATGAGTAAGATGAATAGTAACAGCATTGCGAGAAAGCTCAAAAGCACGTCTTAAACTTAAGGAACCCATAAATTTTTCATCATAATTTCGAGGGCGCCAAATACCTAAATTTTTACCAAGATTTATAGAAAAAGGGATGTCTTGCACAATCATAGAGCCGTGCAATCCTTTTTCAATTCCCGCTAGATAAACAAAAGGTTTAATTGTTGATCCAACTTGTCGCCAAGCTTGAGTTGCTCTATTAAATTGGCTACTTTTAAAGCTATAGCCACCTTGCAAGGCAAGGACGCGCCCTGAATGAGGGTCCATGACAACAATTCCTCCGGATACTGCTGGGATCTGACAGAGCTTAAAAGAATCAATTGATTTTGTATCTTTAAAATGTGTGATTTTATCCACTAAAATTACATCACCTAATTTAAAAACATCTTTAGGATGAGTGATGAGAGGACCAAGCGAATTTTCATTTATATAGCGGCGCGCCCATGTCAATTCGGAAAGAGGAATGCATCCTACAGAACCATCTGATAAACCAATCAATGCTGATTCAGATCTTAATTCAAGAATAACAGCAAGATTCCAATTCCCCTGACCAGAAGGGGCTTTAATATTTTGTAATTTAGGGATCCAAGCCGCTGACTTATTGATAGAAAAAGAAATCGGAATAGATCTTTCTGAGGGAGAAAGAGAAAGATTTGTGATTGGTCCGCGCCATCCATGTCGGCGGTCATAAGTAATAAGTCCTTCTTTTAGGGCTTCACGAGCTACTTTTTGATATTCTACGTTTAGGGAAGTTCTAACAACCAAACCGTCTTTATAAAGAGATTTTTCACCAAATTTTTCAAGAAGTTCACGCCTTACTTCTTCTGCGAAATAGTTTGCATAGACAGTTTCAAAATCTTTACGATTTATGATAATTAGAGGTTCTAATTTAGCTTTTTGAGTTTCTTCTTTTGTAATATATCCATCCTCAAACATTCTTTGAAGAACATAATTCCGTCTGATTTTTGCGGCTTCAGGATTTTTTCGTGGATTATAATTATTAGGGGCTTTAGGAAGTGCCGCTAAAAAGGCAATTTCAGCAAGAGATAGCTCAGAAAGGCTTTTATTAAAATAGTTTACAGCCGCCGCTGCAATACCATAAGAACCATTTCCCAAATAAATTTGATTCAAATACAATTCGAGAATGTGATTTTTAGAGTAAGCGCTTTCAATACGAAAAGCTAGAATAGCTTCTTTTATTTTTCTTTCATAAGATACTTGATTGGCTATATCTGCGAGTAGAAAATTTTTAGCAACTTGCTGAGTTATTGTGGAAGCCCCATAAGGGCGTTTTGAAAATGCAGCATGAGTGATATTGTGAGCAATAGCAGAAAAAATACTTGGGATATCAATTCCAGAATGATGGTAAAAGTTTTTATCTTCCGCTGACAAAAATGCTTTAATAATAAGTTTTGGGGTGGCCTCAAGCGGAACAAAAATCCGTTTTTCATAAGCATATTCAGCAAACATGCGCCCATCTTGCGCATAAAGTCGTGTAACTACATCCGGTTTGTAATGAGCAAGTTGTTGATAGTTAGGAAGCCCTATTCCAAAATAGTAAAAGATAGCAAGTGCTCCACCTGCTATAAGAGATAGAGAAAGAAAACAATAGCTAAAAATAGTTCCTAAATAACGAAACAATTTAACCTCTTTATAATTTTTATGAATTCTTTCTTGGAAACGATGTGAAAAAAGAAAAGCCTCTCTAGATGAGAGGCTTTCTTATAGATCGATTAGTTATCAGCAGGTTCTGTGTCTACTTCTTTTTTCTTTGACGCTTTTACTGGTTTTTCTTCTTTTGTTTTTTCTTTCACTTTATCAAAAGCAGCTCCAAGAATATCTCCTAAGCTTGCACCGCTATCTGCGGAACCATATGTTGCCATAGCTTCTTTTTCTTCAGCTATTTCTCGGCCCTTAATGGATAAGCTGATACGACGTGTAGAGCGATCAATACTGATGATTTTTGCATCAACTTTTTCGCCTACAGCAAAGCGATCAGAGCGTTGTTCTGAGCGTTCTTTTGATAAATCAGTTTTACGGATAAAACCTTCGAGGCCTTCACCAATTCTTACTTCAATACCCGCTTCTTGAATAGCCGTGATTTCACAAGTAACAATATCATTCTGCTTGAGAGCTGATAAGCCTTCAGCAAAAGGATCTGCTGTGAGTTGCTTTACACCAAGAGAGATGCGTTCTTTTTCAGGATCAACTTCAAGTACTTTTACCGTGAGTTTTTCACCTTTTTTGTATGTTTTGATGGCTTCATCAGAAGGTTCTGTCCATGAAAGGTCAGACATATGGACCATACCATCAAGGTCTCCTGAAACGGCGACAAAGAGGCCAAACTCTGTAATATTCCGAATTTCACTTTCAAATTCAGAACCAACAGGATATTTTTCAGCAACTGTGACCCATGGATTCTCTTGACATTGTTTAATTCCAAGAGCGATTCTTCGTTTATTAGAATCAACTTCCAGAACCATAACTTCTACATTTTGTCCGACAGAAAGAATCTTTGAAGGATGGACATTTTTCTTTATCCAGCTCATCTCAGAAACATGGACAAGTCCTTCAATTCCTGGTTCGAGTTCAACAAACGCGCCATAATCAGCAATATTTGTGACTGTTCCAGAAAGTTTTCCATGAAGCGGGAATTTAGCTTCGATGTTTTGCCAAGGATCATTTTCAAGTTGTTTCATTCCTAATGAGATACGATGAGTCTCTTTATTATAACGAATGATTTGAACTTTTACATTTTGTCCTACGTGAAGCATTTCTGAAGGATGAGAGATGCGACGCCATGAAATATCTGTGACGTGAAGTAGTCCATCAATACCACCAAGATCAATAAAGGCACCATAATCGGTTATATTCTTTACGATACCTTCTACAATTTTACCTTCTTCCATATTGGAGAGGAGTTCAGATCTTGCTTCAGTTCTTGTCTCTTCTAAGATAGCGCGACGAGAAACAACAATATTGCCCCGTGTACGGTCCATTTTCAGAATAATGAAAGGTTGTTCTATCCCCATTAAAGGACTGATATCCTTAATTGGGCGAATATCTAATTGGCTTCCTGGTAAGAAAGCGATAGCACCACCTAAATCTACTGTAAAACCACCTTTAACACGTCCAAACAGAACACCATTAACCTGTTGACCTGCTTTATGAGAACGCTCTAATTCAAGCCAAGCAGCTTCGCGGCGAGCTTTTTCATGGCTGAGGACGATCAGTCCATCTTTGTCTTCCATTCGTTCGACATAAACTTCAACACGATCGCCCGCTTTAACGCGTGGCTCTTTTGCTGCTGTTGCAAATTCACGTAGAGGAACACGTCCTTCTGATTTGAGGCCAACATCAATAATTGCATAATCATTAGAAATCGTGATGACGGAACCTTTAATCACTTTTCCAACAATATCAACAGATCCTTCGGGTGTTTCATCTAAAAGAGCTGCAAAACTCTCTATATCTTGGTTTGGGGTTGTTAAATTTATAGTCATAAAAACTAAATCCTTTCTTAAATAAGCTCCCTAAAGGTAAATATTTTCCCGTTTTTAACGTACTTACTTCTTTAGGTGCTGCTCAATAACAGTAATCATCTGCTTGAGCACATCATCAGATGATAGATCTGATGTATCAATGACATGAGCATCCTTAGCAACCGTAAGAGGTGCTTGTTGACGGCTTTCATCTCTTATATCTCTATCCATCATATTCTGAATGACTGCGGTATATATACTCTCGATCCCTCTTTGTTGCAACTCTTTAAGCCGTCTTTGAGCTCGAATTTCAAGTTTTGCTGTAATATAAAATTTTATATCGGCTTGAGGACAGACCAAAGTACCAATATCTCTGCCATCTAAGACAGTGCCCTTAAATCCCGGTGGGGAAGTATTCGCAAATTTACGTTGAAAATCTAGCAGTGCTTGCCGAACTTCTGGGAAAGAAGCTATCTTAGAAGCCAAATTACCAATTTCTTCTGAACGTAAGTCTTTATTTTGTAAATCATCAAGAGTAATAAGAGAAGAAAAGGCTGAAATTTTATTTTTATCATCCAAATTTAAATTATTTTCCAAAACCTTAAAAGCTAAAGCTCTATATAAAAGCCCGGTTTCTAAATGGGCTAAATTATAATGCCGAGCAATGCCTTTAGCAGCTGTACCTTTTCCTGCTCCAGCCGGTCCATCAATTGCAATAATCATTAAAGGTTCCTTAAATTTTTTGAACAGAGCATATCTAAGAAATTTAAGAAGGTAAACTCAGATATCACGAGACAAAAAAACCTTTGACACGTGCTTACATTCATGGCAAGCGGATGGATTAGTATTTTAATTATTATTAAAGGGAGGCGTGCCTTGAAACCAGAATGGGGAGTAAAAAGAATCTGTCGGAAGTGTGCTGCGCACTTTTATGATCTCCAAAAAGTAAATTTTGAATGTCCTAAGTGTAATGCAAGTTATTCTCAAGATGATTTTCAGATAAAAACCTTAAAATCAGAAGGAAGTAAGGTTAAAAAGAAGATTGATAAAGTTAATCTTGAAGATAACTTAGATATGATAGATGTGGGGCTCGAACAAGATATCGATGACGGTGATTTGCTTGAAGATGCCGAAGAATTAAGTGATGAAAATGTTTCTGATGTAATTGATCGAGAAGACGAAGAATAAGCCTTCTGACTTGCACGTTACAAGTAAACATGACTTAAAATCAAGTGACTAGATCAACTTAAATTTTACTGATATAATTTTAAGTAATATTATTGTTGGGAGATAGTTTAACGGTAGAACTCTCGGCTCTGGACCGAGCAGTCCTGGTTCGAATCCAGGTCTCCCAGCCAATAAGAATTTCGCATATGTGATAAACCTTCTAAAAATATAGAGAAGTCTAGTGATTGCATGGCCTAAAGATATATTAGTATTAGTTCTGGCTTTCCTGCTTTCCTGGATCGTCACGCGCGCTATGATATTTGTTAATATTCAAGATATTCCTGTTGAGCGTTCCTCTCATAAAAAAATTACACCTAGAGCAGGAGGCGTAGGAATTTTAACTGGTTTTCTTGTAAGTGTGATGATCCAAGATTTTTCCCACCTACCTTTTTATGAAGACTGGATTCTTTTAATACTTTTATTGTGTAGTGCTGCTATAATGGGGCTCATAGGTTTTTTAGATGATATCAAGGGCTTAAGTCCGATATTTAGGCTCTTAATTCAAATAGGAACAGCTTGGTTTTTTGTGAGTTTTTTAGGTGTATTTCAAACAATCCCATTTCCATATTTGGGAGAAATTAATTTAGGCCCTTTTAGTCTTTTAATCTCTATTTTATGGATTGTTGGATTTACGAATGCTTTTAATTTTATGGATGGTCTAAATGGGATGGCAGGAGTAACAACAATAATCGCATGCCTATTTTTATCAATTTTGACTTATATTAATCATTCGGACTTTCAAATTCATTTAATTCTTGCAAGCGCCACTTTTGGTTTTTTGAGATTTAATTTTCCAAACGCAAAAATTTTTCTAGGAGATGTTGGGAGTTTTTTCCTTGGTTTTTTCTTTGCAGCTTGGAGTTTAGTTGCTGTGCGACCCGTTTATGGAAAATTCTCAATTTGGGTCGTACCTTTATTATTCTTCATTTATATTTATGATGTAATTTTTACGTGTACCCGGAGATTAATAAAAGGAAAAAGTTTTTTTGAGGCTCATTGTGAACATCTTTATCAGCTTTTAAGTCAAACTGGTTGGAGTCATATTAAAGTCACAAGCTTATATGGACTGATCTTTATTACACAAGGCGTAGTAGCTTTTTTAATGATAGGTAAACCAGCAGAAGATCATCTTCTTTTCTTTATTCCTTTTTTAATGGGAGCTATCCCATTTACCTGGTGGATCCTTTCAAGAGCACGCAAAGCAGGAGTTCCTTTTTAAAGTGAGAAATGCAATAATTTCACTCGATAAAATTTGTTATCAAAAGAATAGTATGACTATTTTACATGATGTATCTTTTTCAATATTCGCAAAAGAACTCGTGACAATCATCGGACCTAATGGAGCTGGAAAAACCTCGCTTTTAAAAGTTATCTTAGGATTGGTTACGCCGACAAGCGGTCAGATTGCAAAACGACCTTTTCTAAAAATTGGCTATATGCCACAGAAATTGCATATGGATCCAAGTCTTCCAATAACTGTAAAGAGATTTTTGGAATTTTCTCGCTATCAAGATACATTATCTGAAGTTGTTGCGGCCGTAAGTATTGATAAACTTCTAGAAAAATCTATTCACGTTTTATCTGGCGGAGAGTTGCAGCGAGTTTTATTGGCGCGAGCTTTATTAGGAAAACCAGGTCTTTTGGTGCTTGATGAGCCTTTACAAGGGGTTGATATCAATGGACAAGTTTCACTTTATAAACTAATTTATGAAGTTCGCCAGATATTAGGTTGTGCGGTGCTACTTGTTTCTCATGATTTACATTTTGTGCATGCAGCCAGTGATAAAGTGATTTGCTTAAATCATCATATATGTTGCGCAGGTAAACCCGAAGAAGTTAAAAATCATCCAAATTATCAAAACCTTTTTTCCAGCTATAATCCTGAAATCTTAGCACCCTATGCCCATAGCCATAATCATGAACATAAATAATAAAAGAGATAATTATGATAAGTAAATTTCTTATAAATGCGATTGCATTGGGGGGGCTTTTTTCACTAATTTCGGGTCCTTTAGGATCCGTTATTATTTGGAGGCGTTTAGCATTTTTTGGAGATACTCTTTCACATGGTGCTTTATTAGGACTTAGTTTAAGCTTGATTTTTAATTTTCATCCAATCGTGGGAATTTTCCTCATTGCGGTCATTCTAGCTGTTTTTTTAGGATATTCCTCAAGTTCTCCAGGTTTGGCTACTGAAACTAGGTTGGCAATACTTTCACCCGGATTATTATCGCTTGGAATGGTATGTTTTTCTTTTTTTAAAGGAATACGATTTAATTTAGAAGGATATTTATTTGGTGATATCCTTGCCGTTAGTTATCAAGATTTAATACTATTGCTATTGGGAGAAATTATTGTTTTGGGCTTTTTGTTAAAGCAATGGCGAGCATTGATTAATATTTGCATTAGCGAAGATCTTGCAACTGTAGAAGGATATAATGTTCCCAGGGTTCGTATTTTATTTCTTTTTATTTTGGCTCTTTTTATCGCACTTACAGTTAAAATTATGGGTGTATTATTAATGACTGCTTTATTAATTTTACCTGCAGTACTTGCAAGAAATTTCTCAAAAACACCTGAGGAGATGGCAATTTTAGCTATTGGTGCGAGTATTTTAATGATCATGATTGGTTTATTGATTTCAAACACTTATGATATTGCCGCAGCCCCTGCTATTGTTGTGACAGGTGTCACTATAATAATGGGGATAGAATTGTTCAAATGTGTTCGAGATAATTATAAATGGAAGTAGACTGGCTTACTAAAGCAATTTTCCTTAATAAAATTTCTGATGAAGTGGGATTTGCATGGGAAGATGTTGATCAAATTTTTGATAAAATTCATTATGAGTTTTTGGAAGTAAAAGAGGCCTTTTTACAACAAGAAGGACAGGATCGAATTACTGAAGAAATTGGTGATTTAATGTTTTCTGTGATCTCTCTAGCTTGCTTCTTAAAGATTGATCCTGAACGAGCTTTCACGTATGGCATTACTAAGTATGAAAAAAGATTTGACGTTGTTTTAAAAATCTTTAAAGAAAAAGAAATTACTCTGGGCAATAAATTTCCTTTGGAATTTTTACTTGAAGTTTGGAAAGAAGCTAAGGCAAGAGTGGATGAATATGGTGCCGCCGGAGAGGATTGAACTCTCGGCCTCACCCTTACCAAGGGTGTGCTCTACCACTGAGCTACGACGGCATTAAACTGAATTAGGTTTAACTTAACCTTAAGAGAGTTGCAAGTAGGGCAATGCATAACATGGAAAAAAAAATAAATAAAGAGAATCAAAATAGATTAGCTCAAGCTTTACGTGTTAATTTGTTAAAGCGTAAAACACAACAAAGGTCCCGTATTAATGTTGGTGTTGATAAACAACATGAAGGATTTTTCTTCCATGAAACTGATCGTGGCTTTCTTATAAATATACGATTAACTCCTAATGCAAAGAATAATGAAATAGGGGGAATATATACTTCTCCAGAAGGTAATACTTATTTGAAAATAAGTGTCAGAGATGTACCTGAAGACGGCAAAGCAAACACAGCCCTTATTTGCTTTATAGCTTCTAAATTGCAGTTTCCTAAGACACATGTAATTTTGGTTAAAGGGGCAACAAGTCGATTTAAGACGTTACTTTTTCAAGAAGAAAATACTCAAGATTTGAAACAAAAACTTGAAAAATTAATTAATTGTTAAAGAGAGGAGTTTTTTCTTTTGCACGAAATTAGTTTTTTAAAGCCCCTTAAAAATAATAAAAATAGATTATTAGGATTAGATGTTGGAACAAAAACAATAGGACTTGCTCTTTCTGATGCGACTTGGATAATAGCGTCACCTTTACAAACGATTGAAAGAAAAAAATTTAAACAGGATGCTTTAGAATTAAGAACTATTATTAATAAATATGACGTTGTTGGTTTAGTGATAGGTCTTCCTAAAAATATGGATGGCTCAGAAGGTCCACGTTGCCAATCTATAAAACAATTCTCTCAGAATTTATTAGCAGAAATAGATATACCAATTAGTTTTTGGGATGAACGCCTTTCTACAGTCGCTGTAACACGAACACTTTTAGAAGCAGATGTATCTCGTAAACGTCGGCAAGAACTTGTGGATAAGATGGCGGCTAGTTATATTTTGCAAGGTGCTTTGGATGCGTTGTCAGCAAAAGAGTGGAAGACCAGCGACCTAACCCATAAAGAATAATGCTGCGGCTGCTTCTTTCCAGACCTGACCGGGTTTGCAAACTTAATGTCTAGGGCTGATCTTCCAAAAAGACTATAAAAGATTACCTATAAATTATGCAAGAAGATTGTCTTTCCAGCTATTCCGAAAAGTTTTAACAAGTTTTTGTGATTCAAGTAAATCTTCTGGGGTATTGACCTCAAATGGAACTGCATCAACAATACGGACATCAATACGTAATCCTGCTTCAAGAGCTCTTAATTGTTCTAATTTTTCTGCAAACTCAAGTGGAGAAGGAGGGTGGTGAACGAACGATTTGAGAGCCTGTCGACGATAACTATAAAGTCCAATATGATGATAATGAATCATTGCTCCATGAGGAATCACAGAACGGCTAAAATAGAGAGCCTGTTGTATGTGAGGGTTTTTTCCTTCGATCATCGCTATTTTTGCGATACTTGGGTTACTTTTTCGTTCCTCATCATCCAACTTGACAGCTAATGTTGCAATATCTACGTTTTTATCTTGAAGAGGTTCAAATGAATATTTTATGACCTGAGGATCAATAAAAGGCATATCTCCTTGAAGATTAATAATAACATCATAATTTTCTTCAGGATCAATGATATTTGCGGCTGCATAAACACGGTCTGAGCCAGAAGGAAGAGAAGGATCTGTCAAACAAGCTTCTCCTCCTGCATCTTTTACAACAGAGGCAATTTTTTCGTCATCACATGCGACAATAACACGACCGATATTAGCTTCTAAACCACGCTCTAAAACATGCAATACAAGCGGTTTATCACCAATTAATGCAAGAGGCTTTTGCGGTAATCTTGTCGCTGACAGACGGGCAGGGATAATTATAAGTGGATTCATTTTTTTCTCTCTTTTTTTAAACCCATTTGGCAACATAGCCTTGATCTGGTTGGATACCATTACAAAGACTATAGATCACTTCATCGGGAGTTTTTGCAATTATGAATAAATTTTGATCAATTTCTCGGACGAAACCGTCCTCAATCATGCGTTTGAAATGAGATTCGAACACTGCTGACCAATATCCATCAATATCTAGGAAAATAATTTTCTTATGATGAAGACCAATTTGTTTCCATGTCATAATTTCAAAGGTTTCGTCTAAAGTTCCAATACCACCTGGCAAAATAACAAAAGCTTCAGATTTTTCGAACATAAGTTGCTTACGTTCATGCATAGTTTCAACAATCATAAGTTCATGAAGGTTTTCATTAATACCTTCTCTTGTACTAATAAGAGTTGTTGAAATTCCAATAGCACTTCCGCCTGCTTCCAATGTAGCATTGGAAACCAGTCCCATCAGTCCCATGCGTCCACCACCATAGACTAATTTAATATTATTTTTTGCAAGAAGTGTTCCCACTTCTTTTGCAGCAAGCTGGTATTTTTCAGAAAGTCCATTAAAAGAACTACAGTATACCCCTGCAGACTTAACAAATTCCACTATAAATTTCCTCCCTGTAGTTAGGGGATAAATTTGCCATTACTCAAAGCTGTATGCAAGCTCAATTACCATCAAAGTAGAGCCAATTTTTTTACAAGATTCAGGAGATTATTTTTATTGATAGGAAGAGGGGCACATAAAATTAAATTTTAAGGGCATGCTATATAAAGATAGCACACCCTATAAATTATTTCTTATGTTAAGAACAACCACTGGTGCTACCGCACGTCATGCATTTCATGCAGGTTCCGTTGCGCACTAAAGTAAAATTTCCACATTCCTGACATGAATCTCCTTCATAACCTTTTAATCGAGCCGTTGCTATTTTGGAGTTTTTGTCGGTAGATGAGGAATTTTCTTCATGATGAGCGTGACTAACGTCAGATTTTTCCAAAATTAAAGTGCCAACAGATTCTGCCTCAAGTGCACTTGTACCTTCAAGACTTAAATATGAAGTTTCATTTGTCCTGTTATTTTCTTTCTTACCTTTTAAAACATATAGGTTATTACGGATGTATCCTTTACTAGTTAAAGAACTAAGAGCTTCAATTGCTTGATGTTCTTGACGTCCTGTAGACATACGTTCATGGGCTTCTCCAAGACTTTCAGGTAAAAGTTCGCGAGGATCTGAGTGTGCTAAATCTGTTCTATCAAGATAAGAAATAGCAAGTTCTCGGAAGATATAGTCTAAAATAGAAGTGGCCATCTTGATGGCATCATTACCTGTGACTAATCCAGAAGGTTCAAATCGGGTAAATGCAAAAGCATCAACAAATTCATCTAAAGGTACGCCATATTGAAGGCCAATCGAGATTGCCATTGCAAAATTATTCATTAAACTTCTAAAAGCAGAACCTTCTTTATGAAGATCAATAAAGATTTCTCCTAAACGGCCATCTTCGTACTCTCCAGTTCGCAAATAGACTTTATGTCCGCCAACTGTTGCTTTTTGAGTGTATCCTTTGCGTCGAGCAGGGAGCTTATAACGTTCATTACGATGAGTCACTCGTTCGATAACTCTTTCAACAATTCGTTCAGCCATAATTTTTGTTCGATTAGCTCCGGTAAGAGAATTAACTTCGTCTAAAATTTCCTCAGCATTTTCTTCATCTGTAATCAATGACGTATTAAGTGGTTGAGAAAGTTTTGAGCCATCGCGATAGAGAGCATTACATTTAAGGGCTAGGCGCCAAGATAAAAGATAAGCATTGTTACATTCTTCAATTGAGGCACTATTGGGCATATTAATTGTTTTTGAAATTGAACCTGAGATGAATGGTTGTACTGCTGCCATCATATGAATATGGCTTTCTGTTGATAAAGCACGCTTTCCAAGACGCCCGCATGGATTTGCACAATCAAAAATGGGCAAATGCTCTGACTTTAAATGAGGAGCTCCTTCTAAAGTCATAGTTCCACAACAATAATTATTTGCATTTTCTATGTCTTCTTTGCTGAAGCCTAAAGCAGAAAGAATTTCGAAATTATTATTGTTTAATTGTTCATCTGAAAAACCAAGAATATTTTTACAGAAATCTTCACCAAGGGTCCAACGATTAAAAGCAAATTTTATGTCGAAAGCAGAAATTAAACTAGTTTTAAGCTTTTCTAGAACTTCTTCGTTGAATCCTTTTGTTTTAAGAGACTTAAAACTAATAGAGGGTGAATCTTCAAGTGTGCCTCGACCAACAGCATAATTCACAATATCTTGGATTTCATTTTTAGTGTAACCAAGTTTTTTTAATGCTGTGGGTACCATCTGATTAATAATTTTAAAGTAACCACCACCAACTAACTTCTTAAATTTTACAAGAGCAAAGTCTGGTTCAACACCGGTTGTGTCACAGTCCATCACAAGTCCAATAGTTCCTGTTGGGGCAATACAGGTTGTTTGGGCATTACGATAACCGTGCTTCTCTCCAAGTTCTAAAGCTTGATCCCAGGCAGTTTTAGCCGATGTACTAAGGTCTTGAAGAGGGCAAGAAGCATGATCAAGGGCAACTGGAAGAATTTTAAGATTTTCATAACCTTGATTTTCCCCGTAAGCCGCGCGGCGATGATTTCTCATCACGCGTAACATATCTTCTTTATTAAGTGGATATTGAGAAAAAGTTCCTAGTTCACTCGCAATTTCTGCTGAAGTTGCATAAGATTTTCCTGTCATGATAGCAGCTAGAGCGCCTCCAATGCTGCGTCCTTGAGGGCTGTCATAAGAAATACCCATGGCCATTAAAAGGCCACCAAGATTGGCATACCCAAGACCTAATGTACGAAAGTCATATGAGCGTTGTGCAATTTGTTGAGAAGGATATTGGGCCATCATAACTGAGATTTCAAGCACAAGTGTCCAAATTCTAACAGCATGCTCATAAGCTTCAACGTCAAAAGTTGGTTGATGATTTTCGGTATCGTAGAACAATGCAAGGTTAATTGAAGCAAGGTTACAAGCGGTATCATCAAGAAACATATATTCTGAGCATGGATTTGAAGCGTGAATTAAGCCACTCTTAGGACACGTATGCCATTCATTAATGGTTGTATGATATTGAATACCAGGATCTGCGGAAGCCCAAGCTGCATAACCTATTTGTTCCCAGAGTTCTTTGGCTTTGATCGTCTTGTAAATACCTCCATCTGTACGCCGAATGAGATTCCAATCTTCGTCTTTAAGAACTTTTTCTAAAAATTCATTGGTTACACGGACAGAATTATTCGAATTTTGGCCAGAAACAGTTGCATATGCTTCAGAATTAAAATCTGTATCATAAGTTTCAAATTCAAAAGCTGTGTAGCCTTGGCGTGCGTATTGAATAACTCTTTGAATATAATTTTCTGGAACCAAATGAGTACGGGCAATTTTTATAGTTTCTTTTAATGTTGAATTAATTTGAGGATCAAATCGAGTCTCACCTGTTCCAATTTGGCACGCTTGCATAACAGCATTAAGATGTTTTTTGGCAATTTTTGAACCCGTTACGAGGGCAAGAACTTTTTGCTCTTCAACAACTTTCCAATTGATAAATTCTTCCACATCTGGGTGGTCAATGTCGACAACAACCATTTTTGCAGCTCGTCTTGTTGTTCCTCCAGATTTTATAGCTCCCGCTGCACGATCTCCAATTTTGAGAAAACTCATTAATCCCGAGGATTTTCCTCCACCAGATAAAGATTCACCTTTGCCACGAAGATTTGAAAAGTTTGAACCTGTTCCAGAGCCATATTTAAACAGACGCGCTTCTCTAAGCCAGAGGTCCATAATACCCCCATCATTAACTAAATCATCGTTAATGCTGGAAATAAAACACGCATGAGGTTGTGGGCGTTCATAAGCAGATGTTGAATTCATTAATTTTTCAGTAAGATGGTCAACATAAAAATGCCCTTGAGATGGGCCATCAATACCGTATGCCCAATGTAAACCTGTATTAAACCATTGGGGAGAATTAGGAGCGACCATTTGATTGGCGAGCATGTAGCATAATTCATCATAAAAGCTATGCGCATCTTCTTCTGAGCTGAAATAACCACCTTTCCATCCCCAATAAGTCCAAGCCCCGGCAAGACGGTGAAAAACTTGTTTTGCAGAGGTTTCTGGTCCTGTTATAGGTTTGCTATTTTTCTTTGCAATATCATCATGTGTGGAGGCTCTGAGCCATGCAGGAATATCTTTTTCTTCGACAGAATGTAATTTTTCAGGAATACCAGCTTTACGAAAGTATTTTTGAGCTAATATATCAGAGGCGACTTGAGACCATTTTGCCGGGACTTCAATATCTTTCATTTGAAAAACAATCGAACCATCTGGATTACGTATTTCACTCGTCGCTTTTCGAAATTCAATCGTTGAATAAGGAGATTGACCTTTATTGGTAAAGCGCCGAGTAATTTTCATGATGCATGTCCTCTAATTAACTAATATACTGTTAAAATTACAAAATAATCAATATGTGGTGGCTTTTTGGCCTGATATCTACTACATATAGTAGCTTGTACGCTGATAATGTTATTTTGTTCTGCACTCGTCAAGGATAAAACTAAAATGAAACTAAACAATACCGATATTAACTCAAAGGCAAATTTTAAGCCATTAAAAACATTGATATACTACCTATGGAATCGGCGAGAAAAAGCCATGCGTTTTCGGATGCTTATTGCTTTAGCATTACTTTTTATAAGCAAAATATTCAATGTTTATGCGCCTATTTATTATAAAAAGGCAGTCGATGCATTATCTATTAACGTTTCCGAAGTATCTCTTATTATCATGCCTTTAGGGGTAATTTTAGCATACGGTGCTGCTCGTATAGGGGCTCAGTTTTTTAATGAAGTTAAGGATATGTTATTTGTACGTGTTGAGCACCGTGCCCTTAGACAAATTGCGCTTGAAACCTTTGAATATTTACATGCTTTAAGTCTTAGATTTCATTTGGATCGTAAAACAGGGGGGCTTAGCCGTTCAATTGAGAGGGGGACAAATGCTATAGAAACCTTACTAAGATTTATGATTTTCAATATATTGCCAACAATTTTTGAGATTATTATGGTTTCTATAGTTCTTTCAAGCATTTATAAGTTATCTTTTGCACTTGTAACGCTGACAACTCTTACAATCTATATTATCTTCACAATCTGCTTAACAGAATATCGCACAAATTTTGTACGAAGAATGAATCAAACTGATACAGAGGCAAATACAAAAGCGATTGATAGTTTATTAAATTATGAAACTGTTAAATATTTCAATAATGAAAAACATGAGGCTGCACGTTATGATATTTCTCTTGAGCAGTATGAGATTGCAGCGATTAAAAGTAAGCAATTGATGTCAGTTCTTAATATTGGTCAAGGAGTAATTATTTCTGTCGGTCTTATTGTTATTATGATTATGGCTGCTTCTCAAGTTATCTCTTCAAAAATGTCTATAGGAGATTTTGTTCTCGTTAATACTTATCTTATTCAACTTTATTTGCCACTTAACATCTTAGGCTTTGCTTATCGAGAAATTAAACTATCTCTTATAAATATGGAGCAGATGTTTTCACTTTTTAGGGAACCTCAAGAAATAAAAGATTTAAATCAATCAAAAGAGCTTACCATTCAGAAAGGAAAAATTATCTTTGAAAATGTTAGCTTTGGTTATACTCCTGAACGACAAATTCTCAATGATGTTTCTTTTGAAATTCCTGAAGGAAAAACGCTTGCAATTGTAGGTCCCTCAGGAGCAGGTAAATCAACGATCTCGCGTTTATTATTTCGTTTTTATGATGTTCTCGAAGGGCGAATCCTTATTGATAATCAAGATATACGTGACGTAACGCAATCTAGTTTGCGTAAAGGAATAGGAATTGTTCCTCAAGATACGATTCTTTTTAATGAAACGATTTATTACAATATATCTTACGGCCAGCCTCAATCAGAGAAAAGTGATGTTATAAAAGCGGCAAAACTTGCAAAGATACATGATTTTATTATGCAAACACCTGATCAATATCTTACGTCAGTAGGAGAACGTGGTTTAAAGCTATCTGGTGGAGAAAAACAACGCGTTGCCATTGCACGAACACTTCTTAAAAAGCCAAAGATTTTCTTGTTTGATGAGGCAACTTCTGCTCTAGACACACATACAGAAAAAACGATACAAGAAAATTTGAGAGAAGTTTCAAAAGGACATACAACAATTATTATTGCACATCGTTTATCTACAGTTGTGGATGCAGACGAAATTTTAGTTCTTGATCAAGGAAAAATTATTGAGCGCGGTGTTCATTCACAATTGTTACAAAAAAAGGGGGTTTATGCACAAATGTGGAAACGTCAGCTTGAAAGTAAAGAGATTCTTGCTAGTTTTCCTAATGAAGCATAAAATATAAATTAGATGGTTATAGCTAAAAAGAGCACAATTTTAATTGTTTTTGCTTTTATCGTTACGATAATTGCGACAGATATTTATCTCCCAAGTTTTCCTGCGATGGCTGTTTTTTTTAAGTGTAATCCTGATATTTTACAACTTTCCATTCCTTTTTATATGTTTGGTGGGTTGCTATCAACACCTATCTTTGGCTGGTTCTCAGATCATGCAGGACGCAAATGGACAATAATTGGCGGATTAGGTACTTTCATTTTGGGAACCTTTTTTTGCTTTATAGCTTCATCACTTTCCATTTTTTTGATTGGAAGATTTATCCAAGGTGTGGGAGGAATTGCTGTTCCTGTTGTAGGATGGGCGGTTATTCAAGATCGTTATCCAGGAGAACAAGGGGCAACAGTCATGTCATGGATGGGATGCATCGTCTCTTTAGGACCCCTATTAGCTCCTAGCTTAGGAGGATATATAGATATGGCTTTTGGCTGGCGAGGAAATTTTTTCTTTATCTTAGTATTTTCTTTAAGCCTTATTTTATTGATGATTTTTTATTTTTCAGAAGAAAAAAAGCCTCATCAGAAAAAAAATATTAGTGTAATACAAATCATAAATACTTATATAATTGTCTTTAAGAATAAGCAATTTTTAGCATATATTATGCTTTATTCTTTCTTAATTTGTGGTGAATTATGCTATTTAACGATTATCCCTTTCTTTCTTCAATCAAATTTGAAACTAACTTCAGATTTTATAGGAATTTATATTAGTTCAGTGAGCCTGGCTTATATTATCGGAACTTTTTTAGCTTCTCGAACAATTCAATATATTGGTGTTAATAAAACAATTTTAAGTGGCATCATTGTTGCTCTGATAGGGGCACTTATTTTATTATTATTAAGCTTTTTACAATTTCTTTTCCTCTCATCAATATTATTAGCTATTGGCCTCTATATGGTTGGATCTGCTTTGGTATGGGGGCCCTCAACGTCAGGGGCTTTACAACTTTTTGATGAACAAAAAGGGGCAGCGTCTGCTGTTAGAAGTCTTGTCTTAACATCGGCTTTGGGAATCGGTGGACTTGTCGGAAGTGTACTTGATGATTTTAGCATTAAGCCCTTAGCTATATTTTTAGTTATAATGTGTTTATTAAGTCTTTTTCTTTATTTTTACCTTAATCAAAAAAATAATAATTCTTAAAGAGACGAAATAGAATTTTATCTCTATTTTTAGATAAAATTATATAATCTCAGAAGACATTTCTTGCATTCCACATCTGACCAAGATAGTGATGGAATAATTATTATATTTTATTAGGTAAATTATAAATGGCTATTGCTGATCGTCCTTCTACCAAATTTGAACCTTGGAAAGATCCTCAAGCAAGACCAATCATAGATATTGTTCACGTTTCAAAAACGTTTGCGGGTTTTCCTGCTGTGAATAATATTAGTTTACAGATTTTTCCTGGTGAGTTTTTTTCTCTCTTAGGAGCTTCAGGATGCGGTAAGACAACGTTGTTAAGATTATTAGCCGGTTTTGAAATACCTACTTCAGGGAAGATATTTATAGATGGTGTAAACATGACAAATGTGGAACCCTATAATCGGCCAGTTAATATGATGTTTCAATCTTATGCTCTTTTTCCTCATATGACAGTTGAACAAAATATAGCTTTTGGCTTGAAGCAACAAAAGATGCCTGAAAGCGATATTAAAGAACGCGTTATTTCTATGTTGGACCTTGTTCATTTGCGAAAATATGCACGGCGAAAACCCCAACAATTATCAGGTGGTCAAAGACAAAGAGTTGCTCTTGCAAGAAGTCTTGCTAAGCAACCTCGTGTTCTTCTTTTGGACGAACCATTAGGGGCTCTTGATCGAAAATTGCGGGAACAAACCCAGTTCGAACTTGTTAACATTCAAGAAACATTAGGTGTTACTTTCGTTATGGTTACTCATGATCAAGAAGAAGCCATGACAATGTCGACACGCATTGGGGTGATGGAAGAGGGACGTATACGCCAAATTGGCTCTCCTACAGAAATTTATGAGTATCCAAGTTCGCGTTTTGTTGCTGATTTTATTGGAGAGATGAATATTTTTGAGGGATTTGTTACTGAAGATGAACCTGATCATGTCTCTATCAAATCTGAAGAAGCTGGTTGTGATTTGTATGTTACCCATTCATCTTCGGCACCTGTTGGAGCGCAAGTTGCTGTGGCCATAAGACCTGAAAAAGTTATGATCACCAAAGAGCTTGTTCAAAAAGAAAGAAATTGCTGTAAAGGGGTGGTAACAGAAATTGCTTATCTTGGAGATGTATCTATTTACCATGTCGAGCTTAAGTCAGGCAAAAAAATCTTATCCACGGTAACAAATCAGGTTCGTTTAACAGAGAGGCCTATCAATTGGGATGATGAAGTCTGTCTCCATTGGCGTCCTGAAAGTGGTGTGGTTTTAACTAGTTAGATTGATCCTTATGACGGACTATGAGTAGAGATAAGATATAAATTAGAGATGAATTTAGAAAATTTAAAAGTTTATTTTGAGCGCATCCTTGGAAAAGCAGCTTTAATTGCTATTCCTTATGGATGGCATATTATCTTCTTTTTTATTCCTTTTTTGATTGTGTTAGGGCTTAGTTTTTCTGAGAGTATTATTGGAGCACCTCCCTTTACTTCAATCATTTCATGGGTTGATGAAAGCTTTCTTCAAGTAAGACTCAACTTATGGAATTATCAATTATTAAAAGAAGACAGCCTATATATTGCGGGATATATAGAATCTCTACATATTGCTGGTTTGGCCACTTTTTTCTGTTTGCTTATTGGGTATCCTATTGCTTACGGAATTGTAAGGGCTCATTCTAAACTAAAGATAATTTTATTATTGCTGGTGATTTTACCTTTTTGGACTTCTTTTTTGATACGTGTCTACGCGTGGATTGGTCTTCTTAACTATCACGGTATAATAAATGATTTTTTATTAAAGATCGGTGTAATATCCCAACCTCTTGCCTTGAATAATAACAAATTTTCAGTTTGTCTCGGAATTGTGTATTCTTATTTACCCTTTATGATTTTACCCCTTTATTCAGCCTTAGAGAAAATAGATCATCAAATTTTAGAAGCAGCTTATGATTTAGGATGTAAACCAGTTAGGGCATTTTGGACTATTACGGTCCCCCTTTCCATAAAAGGAATTATTGCGGGATCTATGCTTGTATTTATTCCTGGAGTAGGGGAATTTGTTATACCTGAACTTTTAGGAGGACCGGATACACTTATGATAGGGAAAATTTTGTGGACTGAATTTTTTACCAATCGAGATTGGCCTGTTGCGGCGGCACTTGCAATAGCAATGCTTATTTTTCTTGTTTTACCGATTATTGGGTTTCAAAAATTTACAATGCGATCTGCGGAGGAAGATTAAAGTGACTCTGGCAAAAAGACCTTTCCTTTTAACGTTTATGGTATTTGGGTATGCGTTTTTGTATTTACCCATATTAAGCCTTGTCATTTTTTCATTTAATAAAGCTCAAAGCGTCACAAAATGGACAGGTTTTTCTTTGAAATGGTATAGTGAACTTTTCTCTAATAAAATGATCCTTGCCGCAGCATTATTAAGTTTTAAAATTGCTCTTCTAACTGCAACGATCTCAGTAATTATAGGAACTGTTGCAGCCCTTGTTATCGTGAGATTTCAATCGTTCAAAGGAAGGACATTTTTCAGTGGTCTTGTAACCGCTCCTTTAGTAATGCCAGAAGTTATTACTGGTCTTGCTCTATTACTTTTTTTTGTTGTACTGCAGCAAACTATTGGGTGGCCAAAAGAGCGAGGCATCACAACGATCACTTTAGGACATGTTACTTTAACTATCGCCTATGTATTGGTGATTGTTCGTACTCGTCTTCTTGAATTTGATAGACAGTTAGAAGAAGCAGCTTTAGATCTAGGGGCTCGTCCAATTACCGTGTTTTTTAAAATAACGCTACCTTTAATATTTCCCTCAATTGCAGCAGGTTGGTTGCTTGCTTTTACTTTATCTTTAGATGATGTTGTGCTTGCAAGTTTTCTTTCAGGACCAGGCTCTACAACTTTACCTATGCTTGTTTTTTCAAGTGTACGAACAGGTATTAGCCCCGTTATAAATGCTTTAGCAACAATTATAGTTAGTTTAGTGACCATAGGTATTATTATAGCCGGATGGTTTATGCATAAAAGCTCGCTCATGAAAAGTGAAGAATCTTAAGGAGAAATTATATGAATGCACAGAAAAAGCCCTATATTATTGTTTTGGGAAACGAGAAGGGGGGGACTGGGAAGTCTACGCTTTCAATGCATCTTATTGTTCATCTTTTAAGACTTGGTTTTAAAATAGGTTCAATCGATATCGATGCTCGCCAAGGAACACTTTCACGCTATATAGAAAATCGTCAAAAATATATAGAAATGAGTGGTAAGAAACTTCCAACTTCGACTCATCATGCAATTTTACGTTCAGGTTTGCCAACAGTTCATGACGCTCAAGAAGAGGAAAAAGGGAAACTTTTATCATGCCTTGAAAGCTTAAAAGACAAAGATTTTATTCTTATTGATACGCCTGGAAGTGATACTTTCCTTTCTCAATTATCTCACTCTTACGCGGATACATTAATTACGCCCCTTAATGATAGTTTTATTGATCTTGATATGTTGGCAAGAATTAATAGCGAAACCAGAGAAATAACGGGGCCAAGTACATATGCTGAAATGGTATGGGAGCAAAAAAAACATAAGTTATTACGTGAACGCACCCAGTTTGATTGGATTGTTTTACGTAATAGGTTAAGTAGTATTTTTGCAAAGAATAAAGAAGAAATGCAAAATCTCTTAAACAAACTTTCTCAACGAATAGGCTTCCGCCTGGCTTCAGGTTTTGGAGAGAGAGTTATTTTTAGAGAGCTTTTTTTACAAGGATTAACTTTGCTAGATTTACAAGATGTTGGCATTGAAATGACATTATCACATGTGGCAGCACGTCAAGAGTTGAGGGCTCTCCTTGAAATGATCAATTTAACACCTTTAAGTGAGCGTCTTCAAAACGCAAATTAAAATTTATTTAGAATTTGACTATTTTTATGGCACAATTCATTTAAAACAGGGGATTAAGGACCATTAATGGATTGGGATAAATTAAGAATTTTTCATACTGTTGCGCTTGCAGGAAGCTTTACACGGGCAGCAGAACAATTAAATCTAAGCCAGTCAGCCATTAGTAGACAAGTAAATGGTTTGGAAGAATCGTTAGGTGTTCCCTTGTTCTATCGTCATGCCCGCGGGCTTGTTATGACAGAACAAGGCGAATTATTATTCGAATCAGTACGTGAAGTTTTCTCAAAATTAGCCATGACAGAAGCTTTACTGAATGAGAGTCAAGGTCATCCACGTGGCCCCTTAAAAATAACGACTTCAATTGCTTTTGGATCTATGTGGCTTGCACCTTTATTAGGTGAATTCTTAGAACTTTATCCTCATATCCGCGTCAATCTTATTTTAAGAGATGATGAACCTGATCTCAATATGAGAGAAGCGGACATTAGTATTCCATCAATTCCTCCTACGCAACCAGATATGATTTCTGTTCCTTTACCTCTTTATCGTTTGCGAATTTATGGAAGCCGTTCATACTTTAAAAAATTTGGCGTTCCTGTGAAACCTCAAGATCTTGATAATCATCGTTTGATTGCTTTTGGAGATGAAATTTCTCATCGCTTAAATAAAGTTAATTGGATTTTACATGCAGGAACACGCCGTGGCCAAACTCGAGAACCTTATCTAATTATAAATAATGCTTATGCAATCTTACAATGTGTTAAGGCTGGGTTGGGTATTGCTGGCATGCATAAATACATACTTGATAAAGATTATGATCTTATCGAAATTTTACCTGAACTCGAAGGCGCAATGGTGCAGCGTTTTATCGTGTATCCCGAGCAACTTCGGAACTCTAAACGTATTATTGCTTTTCGTCAGTTTATTGAACGCAAGGCTTTAGAGCATCAAGATTTTTAACTATTCATTTAAATAGTTAACTTTTGTGGGAAAGAATTTTCCTTTTTTGCAATGTAAGAAGTAGCTGCACAATTAGGATATATAATCGCTAGTGTTCTCAATGGATCTGCTATTACATCAACGGTAATCAATAAGACAAAAACAGCGCCTAAAGGAAGACCTAAAGGTTCTAGAACAATTGAAATAAGAGCTATACTTGCAACACCAGTTGCGCCTGAAGTTGCTATCCCTGCAATAATCGATCCAAAAAATATGACATAATATGTCGAAAAAGTAAGTGGAACATTATAAATTTGAGCAATAAAAACAGCTGTGAATGAAAAATAAAGTACATTCCCATACCGACAAATTGTAATACCTAAAGGAAGGAGTAAGTTTGTTGTTAGAGAATCAAATTTCAACTTAGCCGTAAAGGCATCAGTTGCTTCAGACATTGCAAGAAAGCTATTTCTTGTCGTTAAAGCAACAACGATTGTTGTATACATAACGCGTATTGATTCCAAGTAGCTTCCCTTAAAATTAGCCCAAATAATAAGACTTGATAGAAATATGAGACTAAAAAAAGCAAAAGTTAAGCTACAAATAAAATTAGTCATAATGAGTAAAAGCGATAAATCAACTTTAGAAATTTGATCAGCCATTAAACCTAAAACACCAAATGGAAGTACAATTGAAAGCCAACTTAATATCTTTTGTAGAGCTTTTTGAGTGCTCTCGAATAAATTCAGTAAGCTCTTTTGTGATGGAGCATTAAGAGAGCCAATTGCTGTACCTAATATAATTGTGAAAATAACTATTTGAAGGATTTTTCCTTCTGCTAGGGCAGAAAAGAAATTTTTAGGGAGAAGTTCAGAAATAAATTGATTTAAGTTTTGAAACGCATTTGCTTCAATAGGAGTATTTAAATCAACTTCACGGATCATGGAAGATGCCGCATCTTTCATAATATTAGCAAGCATTGTTTCATCAATATGGGAACCAGGGCCAAATATAGTGGCGCATAAACCTCCTAAAAAAGTTGAAATGATTAACCCAATAGAAAATATGAATAAAATATAACTTACAGAAGTCTTTAAACCTTTTGAGTGCATAAAGCGTGCAATACTGCAAGTTATCATCACAATAATAAGAGGAACCACAGACATTTGAAGAGCTGAGAGATAAATTTTTCCTATAGGAGCTATCATATCCGCAAGTTGCTTGTCATAAAGCCCTATAATCGTCCCAAAAATAATTGCACCTAAAACAGTTAATGGATTTGTGAGAATCTTAGTTGCAAAAGAAGAATATCTCATAAGTTATTTATCCTTTAGATGATAAATACCATCCCAATTTTTAGCAGGAGGTTCTTTTAAATATTGTTGGCATCTTTCTATATAAAGTTGTGTTGGATAATCATTGCCGAAAATTTTAATCATTTCTTCAAAATGCTTCAAAGCTTCTTCCCAACGCCTTTCAAGATAAAGGCGATATCCAATTGTAAACTGTGAACATAAATCAATTTGTTCTTTTGTGGGTAAAAGACTAGGATCTCCATTCTTAAGAGCAACAAGTTCGTATATTGTAACGCTTGTTTCTTTTCCCTTAACAGAAACTCTATCTAAAGGACGAAAAACACCATTATCTCTAATTTCTCGTTGAGTTTGTTCTCCAATAATAATTCGGGTATTATAGTATTTATTGGTGCCTTCTAATCTAGAGGCAAGATTTACAGTATCTCCTAGAGCTGTATAATTTAATCTATCAAAAGATCCTATCGTCCCTACAAGAGCTTCACCCGTTTCAATACCTATTCGAGTTATAAGAATTGGCTTTTTTTCGGCTTCCCATTTTCTATTCAGTTCATCTAAACGTTTTTGACAGTAGAGAGCTGATATGCAAGCATTTAACGCATGATGTTTATCACTTAAAGGAGCTCCCCAAAAAGCCATAATTGCATCACCTATATATTTATCAATGGTCCCATTTTGATGAATGATAATTTCCGATAAGGTCGCAAAATATTCAGAGATGTGAGACATTAATTTTTCAGGGGGGTAGTTTTCACTCACAGTCGTGAATCCCTGAATATCACTAAAAAATAGAGTAACTCTTTTTATATTGCCACTTATGCGGACATCTTGAGATCGTTGAACTAATTTTTTTACCAATGCTTTAGGTACAAATTTAGCGAAAGTTTTTAAACTTTGTCTCATTGCAGCCATTGAATTTTCGAGAACTTGAATTTCATAAATATAAGAGGAGAGGGGCTCGGTTTCAAAAATTTCGAAATTTTGAATCTGTTTAGCTTGCTCAGAAAGCTGCATGATAGGTTGAGAAATTCTTCTAGCAAGAAAAGCTATAAAGAAAACAGATAATATAAGAATAATGAAAGAGATTATAAGAATATGTTTTTGTGTTTGGATTGCAGGACCAATAATATCACTTGTTGGAACTACAATTCCGATGAGCCATTTATGTTCAAATGATTTCGGAAAGTTTTTGAAATAAGCAATGTATTCAACATTATTATGCATAAAAATAAATTTATTATTTTTAGTCTGTTGATACTTTTGGAAAGCAATATTTAAGTGTTTATCTTTGATATCTTGGATTGACATCATTGAAATTTCATCTCCATCAGCTTCAACCGTTTGAAGAGGATCAGGATGTGCAATAATTTGCCCATCTGTATTAATAATAAAAGTAATCCCTTCTTTTCCAATACGTAGTTCTTGTAAAAATTTAGAGAAGGTAGAGATATTAATATCAACTGCTGTTACGGCAAATAATCTACCGTCATCACCAAGAACAGGCATTGCAGCTGTAATCCCAGGTTTTTTATTTGTGTTAAAGACGTAAATTGAACTCCATCTGAATTCTCGATCCTGGGCCACGTCTGAATACCAGCTGCGTTGACGATGATCATATAATACTTTGCTTATATTTTCGGATTCAATAATTTTTCCGTCGTTATCCAAATAATACCAACTTTCAAGCGGGTGAGTAAGCGAAAGATCAATTGAGCGGAGGGCGAATTTAGCCGGAGCAGGAAGTAAACGAGATGGATCAGCGCGATAAGTTGGTTTATCTGAAAGTCGTCTGATTTGTAGAAAACGCCCTTTATTACTTCCAATATAATAATTTGAAATAGTCGGGTAGATTCGTAAAGTATGTTCAATATAATTTAATAAAGATTGATTATTAATACTGATGTCTTCTTCATCTTTGATCAATGTTGATCCCAGTTCGGATAATGACTTTGCTGTTGCAAGAGGAGAAATTGTTTTTTCGATAACAGATTCACTGACTTCAGAAATTAAGTCCTGTGAAAGATTTAAAAGTGACTGTGTACTATTACGGTAAGTGTACCAAATAATAAATAAAGAAGTCACAAGGATAAGAGTAAAAAAACTAGAAATAATGTCTATTTCTAATTTTCGACTTTTAAAGCTGAAGTTAATTTTCAGCATAATTTTTACCCTTCTCAATTATTTATTTCTAGTTATTGTGACCTTTAAATCCTTTAATTTTTGTAAATTTTTTCATTTTTTTCAAGAATCAGGTTTGCATCGTATTTGATCTGATTTGTTTCTAAAAATCCATTGATCCATAAAAGAAAATGTAATCGATTACGTGGGATAATCATACGAATAGAATCTTCTTGAGATTTAATGATAAGTGACAATAATTTTAAATTTGCGTCAGGACGAGATAATAAAAATTTACGTGTTTCAATTTCATCTCGAAAGATGGCAAGAAGCTTTCCTTCTTGCAGTAATTTAAGGCTTTGATCCCATGTTTCAGTCTCTTGAATAGAAGCTTGTGGAAACAAGTTCTTTGCAAAATCTATATAAGAACTTTTTTTCACAACCCCTATTTTTGCATCTAGATTTGAAAAAAGGTCCTTTAAAGATTCTGCTTTGCGTTGCCTTTTTATTCCCGCATATATGAGCCGATTAACAAGCATTGCTTTACGAAAAACAGCATATGGTTTAGTATAAAGGACTTTTTTAGCTCTTTCATCTGTATAGCTAAGTTTGGAAACACCAAGATCTGCTTCTCCTGCCGCAACGAGATTGACAACTTCATCATATGTGTGAGCTGTTCGATTTATTTCTAGAGTAACTCCTAATTCTTTGGCTATTTTTTCACTTAACTCAATATCTATTCCTTCTAGCTTACCTTCTGAGGTCGTCATGAAAAAGGGAGGATTATCAGTTTTTAAGATAGCAACAACAAGTTTTCCTCTCGTAACGATATCTTGGATATCTTGAGAATAATTTTTTTCCAGAGAAGAAGCATCAGAACTCGCTGATGTAATACAAATCGCTAACAAGTAAAAAAATATGATTAAAACTTTACGATAAGATAAGAATATTCGCATTATATCATCCTGTATTTTCAAGAAAATCCTTTAACATTAGTTCCAAAAAATGGAAATGAAGCTTCTTTGAGAAGCTCCTGGGCAATAACTCTGAGAGGATCAATATGCTGTAAAGGATTAAATCCATGTTGATTGATGACAAGAGAAATCTCTGTACATCCCAATAAAACTTTTTGCGCCCCTTGTGATAAAAGGAGGGAAATAGCATCTAGAATAATTGTGTGAGCTTTATGTGAATCAAATGGATTACTTTTGACGTCATAAATGGCCTGATGGAGTTTTTGCTGTCTTTCGATATCAAGGTGTAAAATTTCTAAGCCTTTTTCTTCTAATAATTTTTGATATATTTTAAGTTTTCTCTCTCCTGTGGTTGATATAAGTCCTATCTTATCGCCAGATTGAAATTGTGAGAGAGTGAAGTTTGTAGTGTGCTCAACTAAGTTTAGATATTGAATATGATGCAAAGTTTTTTTTTCCCATAGCTCTTTAAAATGATCGAATATGGGAGGCGCAAAAAATGTATTACAAGAAATACAACCAACTATTGGTCGTTTAAAAGCAAGGGATATGTTTTCAAGTTGTTGAAAAATTTTAAAAACAGGAATTGCTGGATTGAGGGTTGTTTTTCCTTCTAAAAAAGAAGTCCTATCTGGAATTTCACTTCCAAAAGAACAATGAATAATATCAATATATTCTTGATCATTTTGAATGCAAAGATTATTGCGCATTTCCGTAAAAAGTAAAGATTGGAGACATTCCCCACTTGCTGGCCCCATCCCCCCGATAATAGCGATTATTTTATTTTTCGATGTCATTGATTCTCACTTTTTTCTTATATTGGCGAGTATACTCTAAAAGAAATTAATAAACGGTTTCCTCAGATATACTTTGAAGATCTTGACAGTGCTTAAAGAGGAAGGTATAGACTTGTAACCTAAAGCTTTAAGGCGGAGTAGCTCAGTTGGTTAGAGCGGCGGAATCATAATCCGTGTGTCGGGGGTTCAAATCCCTCCTCCGCTACCATTTCCTCATAAATAAATATGCGATTTTATGATTTCACTTTAAGAAGAGTAGACTGATAATAATTGAATGAAATATACTTTCAAAAATATGAATTTTCTATATTTTTGTTAAAAACAGGAGGCTCGTATGGATTTTTCACTTACTTTTGAATTTTTATTTTTAGCACTTACTTTTCTATTTGTTCTTTTGGCTGTGAAATCTGTTCCTCAAGGCTATGAATGGACAGTAGAAAGGTTTGGTCGTTATATTCGTACTCTTGAGCCAGGACTTAATTTTATCATTCCATTTATAGACAGAATTGGCGCAAAAGTTAGCATGCAGGAAAATGTCTTTGATGTTCCTTCTCAAGACATCATTACTCAAGACAATGCGATGTTAAAAGTCGATGGTGTTGTTTTTTATCAGGTATTGGATGCCGCTAAATCTGCTTATGAGGTTGCAAATATTGATCGTGCAATGATTAATCTTGCGATGACGAATATTCGGACAGTCATGGGAGGTATGGATATGGATGAATTACTTTCCAATCGCGAGAAAATTAACACATCTTTATTACATGTTATTGATGATGCAACCACACCTTGGGGAGTAAAGGTCACCCGAGTTGAAATAAAAGACATCACACCTCCAAGAGACCTTGTGGATGCCATGGCACGCCAGATGAAAGCAGAACGCGAAAAACGAGCTACAGTTCTAGAGGCAGAAGGAGAAAAACAATCTGCTATTCTAATTGCAGATGGGGCAAAACAATCTGCTATTTTAGAAGCTGAAGGACGTAAAGAAGCAGCTTATAGAGAGGCAGAAGCTCGTGAGCGTCTTGCAGAAGCTGAAGCAAGAGCAATTGAGGTTGTTTCACTTACGATTGCCAAAGGAAATCCTCAGGCAGTTAATTATTTTATTGCCCAAAAGTACGTTGATGCGCTTCAAACAATAGGGGCGGCGGATAATCAAAAAGTACTATTTTTACCTTTAGAGGCGACAAGTATTATTGGATCTATAGGGGGAATTAGTGAAATTGCAAAAGAAGCCTTTCTTCCAAAGAAGAGTTCATCAAAAAAGGACAATTAAAGATGTTTTTTTTCGAAGAAATTACGATGTGGCATTGGTGGACACTAGGTATCATATTTCTGATATTTGAACTAATGCTCCCAGGGGCTTGTTTTTTATGGCTTGGGATCTCTGCAGCAATCATAGGAATTATAACAGCACTCATACCAACCTTGAGCTTAGTATATCAATTATTATTGTTTTCAGGTATTTCAGTGGCTTCCATTATCGTTTATTTACGCTATAAAACTCAAGATTCTTCAAGTGACTCGATATTAAATAAACGAGCTAAGCATTACATCGGACAGATTTTTACACTAGAGAATGCGCTTAAAAATGGGCAAGGAAAAATTCAGCTTGGCGATACTATTTGGACTATTAGGGGGCCAAGCTGTGACAAAGGCGCAAAAGTTAAAGTAGTCTCTACAGAAGGTAGTATTTTAAACGTCGAAATTTTATGAATTGATGCGTTTTATCGGATCTTTTTTAAAGAACGAACTAATGCTGGCTCTTCTTCTGTTTTTTCTACAGAGGTTGTCAGTTGGTGATCATAGAAATCACTGGGTTTTTTAAGCCTTCGCGCATCTCTGATTTCTTTTTCAAGTTTTTGGGCAATATTTTCACCACGATCAAGGATAAATATAAGCTCATCTTTTAAAACAGATGCTTTATGTCGCTGCTCAATAAGCGTTTTTAAAACAGTATCTTTCAACTCTTTAAGCTCTTTTATCGTCAATTCTGCACGATTTAGAGAAGATGAAAAATTTTCAATAAATGTTTCTAATTGATGTCGGTTTTTCTTTAATTGTTGATTTAAAATAAATACATAAATGAGCGTTGCGATCAAAAGAACAACAGCTATGAGAACTATAACAATAGAAAATGTCATTTTTCTTCCTTTATTGAGCTAAGTTTATTACGTGTAATTTGAATTGCAACTGAATTATTATATTGTCCTACTTCTCCCTTCATCAGTTCTATATCTTCGCATTCTACTGAAATTAATGAGGAAGAAGTAAGAGGAAGAGTTATTTGAGTCCCTATTTTCCAGGTGAGAATTTCTTCCAATGAAGATATTATAAGGGGTAATTTCGCTTCTACTGTAAGATGTGTTTGTTCTAAGTGATTAGATAAATATTCCTGCCACACGGTGAAATGTTGTTGCTCTTTTATCTTATTTTTTCTTTCAAGCCTAAGTTTAAAATCTTCTAAAAAAGTCAGAGGAAAAAGTATATTGATCGTATTCGAAGAAGAATCAACCATAAATATAAATTTAACAAGAAGAGCATTATCTGAAAGGTGGCTTAAATGCATTAAGTCAGATGGATCATTTTCTTCTTCTAAAAAAAAATCATAGTTAACAAATTTCCCAAATGCATTCTCAAGTGCACTTAATAAGAAACGCAAAAAATAAAGATTAATATTAGTTGAAAGCTTCGTTAGGGGCCTTTTGTTTTTTTGCGCTGAATGAAGAGTTGAACAACCTCCCAAGATGGATTCAATAAGAAAATCAGTGCATTCCGAATTAAAATTTATAAGAAGAGGAGAAGAAAATTGCTTCATCTTAACAATTTTTGTACCCCCGTTAATGAAGAATTCTTCAATAGAATTTTTAAGAGAAACAAACTTTTTATTCTCTAAAAAATAGTCTAACTTATCGTTCATTAACAATATTGAGCGCCAACTATCCAGGCATTTTTGAGAAAAGTCTCTTAAAATACTATCTAAAAAAGGAAAATCATCGATGGATGAATTTTTAGTTTTTAGTAAATTTTCAACCCCAAAATAAGCTTGTTTTTCTGGTGATTTATAGTGATTGAGAAGACTGTTAATCTCTTCCTGATTGAGAAGTGCTTGGCTATTTTGTGGTTCTAAAGTTTCATGAGTAATAGAGTCTTCAGATGAAAATTGCTCCCATTCATCAGAAAAATACCATTCTTTTGAGAATAAAGCCACATCGTTTGAGCTCAAGCTATACCTCCCCGGTATTTTTATAGCATTCGTGCTTTGCATACAAAAGCCAAAGTTTGTTCCTTAAAACTTAGCTTAAAATTTTTCCTAAATTCATTACATCGTATTTTTGTAACAACTAAAAGGATTATCTTATAGGTTAGATTTATAATTTTTGCTAGTCCCAAAACATATCTAATAAAATTTAAAGGATAGATTTTCATCCTTGTATCTTTAATTAATGATTTTTTATCGCAGGAAGTTGAAAGATCTGCTAAAAGAACTTATCGACAGCAATAGATATAATTGCGAGAGGAACCTTTATGAACTGGATTACTGATTTTGTTCGCCCTAAATTAAGAGCACTTGTGGGCAAAGATGTCCCCGATAATTTATGGGATAAATGCACAAAATGTGAACAAATGATTTTTCATCGTGATTTAGCTGAAAACAATTTTGTGTGTCGGCATTGTGGAAATCATATGCGACTTGAAGCTAAAAAGCGGCTTGAGCTTTTATTTGACGATCAAGAATATACACGTATTCCAACGCCTAAAGTTACTCATGATCCTTTGAAATTCAAAGATTTGAAAAAATATTCTGACCGTTTAAAAGATGCCCGACATAAAACTGAAGAAGAAGATGCAATTCTTATTGCAATAGGACGTATTGGGGGACAAAAGACAATCATCGTTGCTTTTGATTTTAATTTTATGGGAGGATCAATGGGAACTGCGGTAGGCGCAGGACTCGTAACTGCAGCCAAATCTGCAGTGAAACATAGAGCTCCTTTAATTGTTATTCCTGCCTCTGGAGGAGCTAGAATGCAAGAAGGAATCCTTTCTCTTATGCAAATGCCACGCACAACTATAGCAGTTCGTCAAGTAAAAGAGGCTGGCTTACCTTATATTACCCTTCTTACTGATCCAACAACAGGAGGCGTATCAGCATCCTTTGCAATGTTAGGAGATGTTGCTATTGCTGAACCCGGAGCCATGATAGGTTTTGCTGGGGCACGTGTTATCCAACAAACCATACGGCATGCTCTACCTGAAGGATTCCAAACGGCAGAATATCTTCTTGAACATGGAATGATCGATATGGTTGTTCCCCGTCATCAACTAAAAGACCGTTTAGCTACCTTAATAAGTATTTTAATGAAGCCCCGCATCTAGGATGTTCCAATTTGATCTAGGTAAGTTCTCTAAAAAATTTCCTTCTAAAACACGCTTTAATTTAGAGCGTGTGGAGAAATTATTGAATAAAGTAGGAGCTCCGCATCTTAAACTTCCGCCGACAATTCATGTGGCAGGCACAAATGGGAAGGGATCAACGATTGCTTTTTTGCGGGCTATTTTTGAAAATTCAGGATATAAAGCGCACGTCTATACTTCACCTCATTTACAAAAATTTAATGAGCGTATTATTGTTTCGGGCAATAAAATAGAAGATACTTATTTTTCCCAATTACTTGATGAGTGTGAGAAATATGCTCAAGATCAAGAAGACTTGACCTGGTTTGAATTCATTACTGTTGTTGCATTTTTAGCTTATGCTCAAAATCCTGCAGATATCTTGTTATTAGAAACAGGGATTGGAGGACGGCTTGATGCTACAAATGTTATAAGTTCTCCTCTTGCCACTGCAATTACATCTATCTCATATGACCATCAAGAACATCTGGGAAAAACATTGGCTCAAATTGCTTATGCGAAAGCAGGCATTTTTAAAAGAGGGACTCCAGCTTTTTCAGTCGCCCAACCTCAAGAAGTTGAAAACGTCCTTTTAGGGCACGCTCAAGATTTATCTGTTTCACTTTTCTTAGAAAATCGAGACTGGAATGTTCAAGAAAAAGAAAATGGCGTCGTTTATTGTTCAAATTTATACTGCCCCAAGGTAAGCTTGGCAGGAAAACACCAGATACATAATGCGGGATTAGCATTGAGTATTGCGTCTTCTTTGCGCCACTCATTTAATTTGGAAGAAGAAAATCTAAAAGCGGGAATAGCAACGGCCATTTGGAGAGGAAGGTTACAAGAACTTTCTTCTAGCTTTTTAATTAATTATCTTCCAACAGATTCAGAAATTTGGCTTGATAGCGCCCATAATGAAGGAGGAGCTCAAGCTCTTGCAGACACAGTGCAGACTTGGAATTCTTTGCCAACCTATTTTATTATTGGAATGCTGAATCACAAAGATTCTCATGCTTTTTTATCTTCACTCTCCAAAGTAGCTAAAGGATTCTGTTTTATTCCTATTCCGTCATCCGAAAAATGTCTCTCATCTGATAAGCTCCTTGACGTCACGCCTTATAAAAATGGCTTTTCTGCAGATAATCTTATCGAAGGTTTAAAGAAAATCGCTCAATTGTCTTCCTGTCCTGTTAGAATTATAATTTGCGGCTCTGTTTATTTAGCAGGTGATGTTTTAAATATGATAGAAGATAATCATGAAAGAGTATCATAAAGCTCTTTTGAACTGGTACGATAATGAAGGAAGAATTCTTCCTTGGCGCGCCAGAGGAGAGCAAATACCAAATCCTTATCATGTCTGGCTAAGCGAAATTATGTTACAACAGACAACTGTTGTTACCGTAATTCCCTATTTTTTGTCATTTATTCAACGATGGCCCACTTTTCACCAATTAGCTAAGGCTTCCCTTGATAATATTCTTCATGCATGGCAAGGCTTAGGATACTACGCTCGTGCAAGAAATCTTCATCTGTGTGCAAAAAAAATTTCAGAGGAGTATGAAGGCAGACTTCCAACAAATTCTGAACAATTAATAAAACTTCCTGGCATAGGACCTTATACCTCGAAAGCAATTGCAGCTATTGCATTTAACGAATGCGTGTTACCGGTAGACGGAAATATTGCTCGGATACTTTCACGTCTGTATGCTATTTCAGCACCACTTTCTCAAGGAATGCCAGAAATCCAGAATGCAGCAAATGTATTTACGCCTCAGATAAGACCTGGAGATTTTGCACAAGCAATGATGGATTTGGGAGCAACTATCTGTATCCCTAGATCACCTTCTTGTGAAAAATGTCCCTTCCAATCAACCTGTAAAGCTCATGCCTTAGGGATTTCAGCTGAGCTTCCTGTGAAAAATAAAAAACCTATAAGACCTCAAAAGTACACGATTGCTTATATTCTCAAAAGAGAAGATGGGGCAATTTTGTTGAGGAAAAGATCCGAAAAAGGGTTGCTTGGAGGAATGATGGCTGTTCCGACCTCAGAGTGGCAATTGGAAAAAATCGATAACAAAAATATTGAAAAAAATGCTCCTTTTATAACTCATTGGAAATCACTTGAGAGTAAAATAAGTCATAGCTTTACCCACTTTGATCTCGAAGTTGCCCCCTATTATGGGAATATTTGCACTCAAAAAGCAGAAGCTTTAGAGGGCGATTGGGTTTTTCCCCATCAATTAAAACAATATGCTTTACCCAAATTATTTAAAAAAGTTATTGAAACAAGTTTAAATGAATTAAGCCCCATTGACGTTGCCTAAATCGCCAGGCATTGTGTGTTCATTATATCCCTATAATTGAGGAGAATTCCTATTATTACTAAGAACTATTCTTCATTAGCTGCAGTCGATCATCAAGAATTGGCAAATGCTATACGTTTTTTGAGTATTGATGCCATCGAAAAAGCTAATTCAGGCCATCCAGGATTGCCCTTAGGAATGGCAGATGTTGCAACAGTTTTATATCAGCATTTTCTTAAATTTATTCCTCAACATCCCACATGGCCAGATCGAGATCGCTTAGTTCTTTCAGCAGGACATGGTTCCATGTTGTTATATGCTCTTAATTATCTCACGGGATATGAAGGAATGACGATAGAATCTCTGAAAGATTTTCGTCAGCTAGGATCTCATACTGCAGGTCACCCTGAAATAGATCAGCATTTAGGAATAGAAACAACAACAGGCCCTTTGGGGCAGGGACTCGGCAATGCCGTAGGAATGGCAATTGCTGAGCGCCTTTTGCGAACCGAATTTGGAGAATCCCTTTTTGATCATTTTACATATGTTATTGCGGGGGATGGCTGCCTTATGGAAGGGATCTCTCACGAAGCTATCTCACTAGCCGGTCACCTTAAACTTTCTAAGCTCATCGTTTTGTTTGACGATAACCAGATATCGATCGATGGTCCGACAAGCTTATCCGTCTCAGATGACCAGTTAAAACGTTTTGAAGCTTGTGGATGGCACGTGCAGGCAATTGATGGACATAATCCTGAAGAAATTTATTTAGCTCTTCAAAAAGCACGAGAAGCAAAAGAGCCTTCAATGATTGCATGCCGCACAACAATTGGTTATGGGGCGCCGACTAAAGCAGGAACCTCAGCTGTTCACGGCTCTTCTTTAGGTGAAGAAGAAGTATTAAAGATGCGTGACGTTTTAAATTGGTCTTCTCCTGCCTTTGAAATCCCGGCTCATATTCTGAATACTTGGCGAGATTTTGGCACAAAGAATGAGCAAACCTATACAGTCTGGCAAGAACAACTTCAAGATTCTTCGCTCCATGTTAAACAAGAAATAGGACGCCGTTTTAGGGGAGAATTACCCGATGGATGGCAAACGCATTTTCAAGAATTAATTAATAAGTTTTTTCACCAAAAGACAACAGCATCGACTCGGGTTCTTTCTGGTGAAGTTCTTGATACCTTAATCTCAAAAATACCAGAATTATTAGGAGGCTCAGCAGATCTCACGGGCTCCAATAATACGAAAGCAAAAGAAAGCCAGGTTATTTCTTCAGAAAATTTTTCTGGTAATTATCTTCATTATGGCGTGAGAGAACATGCAATGGCCGCCGCCATGAACGGAATAAGTCTTCATGGGGGATTTATTCCTTATGGAGGAACATTTTTGGCCTTTAGTGATTATTGCAGGCCCTCAATCCGCCTATCTGCGCTTATGCAAACGCGTACAATTTATGTTATGACCCATGATTCTATTGGATTAGGTGAAGACGGGCCCACCCATCAACCTGTCGAACATTTAGCAGCATTAAGGGCGATTCCAAATTTGAATGTTTTTAGGCCTGCAGATTCGATTGAGGTGGCGGAATGTTGGGCATTAGCTTTGGAAAATAAGACAACCCCGTCAGTTCTTGTCTTAACGCGTCAGAATCTTCCCTTTCTACGTCTTGATAAGAGAGAAGAAAATTTGAGCGGAAGAGGGGGCTATGTTTTAAGAGAAAACCACGAAGCTCAAATCACACTCTTGGCAACAGGTTCTGAAGTCTCAATCGCCGTAAAGGCAGAAGAAGAACTTAATAAAAAGGGAATTGCAACGCGGGTCGTCTCACTTCCGTGCTGGCGCCTTTTTGATCTTCAAGAAAAAGAGTATCGAGAAAAAGTTTTGAGACTTGATACAATAAGGATTGCAGTTGAAGCTGCTATTCCTTTTGGCTGGGAGAAATATACAGGTTCAGGAGAAAATTTTATAGGAATGCATGGTTTTGGAGCTTCGGGACCTTATCAAGATCTTTACAGACACTTTGGAATTACAGTAGAAGCTATAGTAGAATTGGCACTTAAAAAATTAAAGGAGAGATAAATGGCACTGCGCGTAGCAATTAATGGGTTTGGGCGTATTGGACGCCTTGTTTTTAGAGCAATTGCTGAGAATCATCATCAGGACCTGGAAGTCGTTGCGATTAATGATTTAGCCGATATTGAAAGTAATGCTTATCTCTTGCGTTATGATTCAGTTCATGGCCGTTTTCCTTATGAAGTAAAAACCTCTTCAACAGGAATTGATATAGGATTTGGCGAAGTTAAAGTTCTTGCCCAAGCTGATCCTGAAAATCTTCCCTGGAAAGATTTGAATATTGATATTGTTTTAGAATGTTCTGGCCGTTTCACTGAAAAATCAAAAGCAGAAAAACACCTTAAAGCAGGTGCAAAAAGAGTGTTAATTTCAGCTCCTGCAGAGGGGGCAGACTTAACTGTCGTCTATGGTGTTAACCATGACAAACTTTCACAGGACCACATTGTTGTGTCAAATGCATCTTGTACAACAAACTGCTTAGCACCTGTCGCATCTGTTTTACAAAAAGCAATTGGGATAGAGCGCGGTTACATGACGACAATTCATGCCTACACAGGGGATCAACGTCTTGTTGATACTTACCATAGTGATCCACGACGCTCTCGTGCCTCTGCATTGTCCATGATCCCAACTTCAACGGGCGCGGCTAAAGCTGTTGGTCTTGTTCTTCCTGAACTTAAAGGTAAATTAGATGGAACAGCCATTCGTGTGCCAACGCCGAATGTTTCATTGATTGACTTTAAGTTTGATTCCAAAAGAGAGACAACTGCCGCTGAAATTAACGGAGCGATTGAAAAAGCTGCTCAAGCTGAATTAAAGGGAATTTTAGGCGTTGTTAATGAGCCTCTCGTTTCCATTGATTTCAACCATAATCCATTAAGTTCTTCTTTTGATTTGACACAAACACAAGTCATTGAAGGTCGTTTCTGTCGAGTCTTGTCCTGGTATGATAATGAATGGGGTTTCTCAAACAGGATGGCAGATACAGCAAAAGCGATGGGTAAGTTTTTATAATATCCTAAAAAGTGTATCTGTTTTTTATAAATTAACAGATACACCTTTTCTTTATCTTTCAAATTTTCTACTTCACATTTCTCAAAACTCCACATATAGTCGCTACAGATAATAATAATTTATCTATGTGTATGTTTTAATTTTGAAAGGAGAGTGAGCAACGTGCTTGTAACAGTTCGCGATAATAATGTGGACCAAGCTTTACGTTCACTTAAGAAGAAAATGCAACGTGAAGGCGTGTTTCGTGAAATGAAACTTCGTCGTCATTTTGAAAAGCCTTCTGAGCGCAAGAAGCGCGAAAAAGCTGAAGCTATTCGGCGTATTCGTAAGCTTCAACGTAAACGCATCGAGCGCGATGGCTTCTAAGAAGTCATAGCTTAACGAAATTTAAAAGCCTCTAAAAGAAATTTTAGGGGCTTTTTTATTGACCTAAATTTTATATCTTCAAAACTAAAAATTATTGGGATGGAAAATTACTTGCTTTGGTCTGTAATTTCCATTATTTACATAAGAGTCAAAAATATATAATTTCTCTTTAAACTTTTTTATCGAAAAGAATTAAAATGACTTGTAGATTCTCAAAAAACAAAAAGTTTTCATTCATTTTTGGAATAATTTTATCAATTAATTTCACAAGTAATGTAAATGCGACCGATCTCGAATTTGAAGATGATCCTATACATTCTATTTTGGCAAAACTTACTCCTGACACCGTTTTAGATCCTAATATGGAAATTAGTGCTTTCTCTTCAGAAACAAGTGAAGGAACTATTGGAAGTAATATCTTTAATTTTTTGAGACAAGCAACATCAAGTATCATCATAGCGTCTGATAAATGCACGAATGAAGAATTTTTAGATGATTTAATTGGGCTTACCGATGGTATAGAAGGAGTTCTTCCTAATGTCAGCATCAAAATTGTTACAGGGGAAGATGAAAAAACTACGACCGCTTTATCTAAAGATAAATATTTAGGGAGGATTACTCATCAAGCTATACAAGGTAATCCTGATAGAAGTGGAAAAATGCACAATAAGTTTATTATTGTAGATGATGCACTCGTTATCACTGGGTCACCTAATTTAACATACGCAGCTTATAATTATAATATTGAGTCTTTTGTTGCGATTCATCATCAGTATCTTGCTGGATTATACAGCCTTTATTATCACTATATTATCAGCGGGAAAGATAAATATGATGAAACTCAAGTTGAATACCAAAGGGTAAAAGATAAATTAGAGCTTTTTAACACTCCTGAAAACCCACTCCAAGTCTGTTTAGCACCAATTTTATCAGTAAAAGATTTTGTTACTCCCCAATTAGTATCTTCACAAATCATTAATATTAATATGTTTCTTATAAGTCGTGCAGAACCGCAAGATTCTGATATTATAGCACATCTTATTCGTGCAGTTCAGGGGGGGGCTCAACTTTCCATAAAAGTAGATGGTTTGCAATATAGATTGAGTAGATATATGCCATTAGCTTTAGCTCCTTTAATAGCTCAAGATCAATCGGTTTATACAGTTGTAAAAACACCGGAACGTATAACAACAAGAACAATAACCAGACCTTTCCGAACAAAACCTCAATTCCACGATAAGCTCGTGCTAATTATGCAAGCTGATGGAACAAAAAAAATATGTATTGGGTCGGCTGGATTTACTGATAATGTGCAGGACAACATGAATCTTGAGAATATGCTTTTATTAAAAATCTCCGAGGAAAATGTTAAATTACAACCGATTTATACAAATTTACTAGCTCATTTTAACTCCATTGATAGTAATCGTACTGGCTTGGCTGTCACAAAAGTAGAAAATGACTCGAATTGACTTTAAATAATAAGGGGGGTAAATTTTATGTATAGAATGAAAAAACTAAGGCGGTTTATAACAAAATGATGAGAATTAATTTAAAATTAATGACCTTTCTATTACTATCATCTCCAGTTTGTGCCTCACATACAGACAATTTGGGTGAACTTATGCAAAAAGATATTATGCTTCGTCCCCATGTGAAGGATCTTATATTAAGCTCTGAATTACCTCAGAAATCTAAGATCTTAAAAAATATTGAATCTCCTCAATTTACTGAATCAACAGAGTTAGAAAATGTTATGAACGGCATTTTTGGAAAAAATAAATGGACTCCTCACGTATATCCTTTTGAAAATGATATATTACAGGAATTATTCAAAAAATATTCTCCAAAAACCTCAGCATCTGAGAAGTATATGATCTTTCTTGCCAATGTTTTGGAAGTGGTTGGAAGTAAACTATATGAACAAAACAAAAAATATATAGAACATTTAGAACACGCAGCTTCACTTGGTCATGCAAGAGCTCAGTACAAAATGTTTTTTATAGATTTTAGGATGGGAAAAGTTGCTGAAGCAAAAAATTATCTCTTTTCTTCTGCGGCACAGGGGTATGCGAGCGCCTTACTAAAACTTAGCGAAGTCTACCAAGGGGTTTGGGATATAGGAATTGATGCAGACCAAAACATTGCAAAATTACTTTGTAAACAAGCGTCCGACCTTGGCGATTCAGAAGCGAAATTTAGAATCGAAGTTTCAACTTTAGTAGATGGATTGTTTAAGTCTGAAAAAAATTATCAAGAAGGTATCCGTAACGCGAAAGCTCTTGAAGAAGCGGAAAATAAACCTGCAAAAGATTTTTTGGATGCTACTCGAATGAGCTCTGGAGGCGCTTTACAAGAAGGAAATGATTTTATAACAAATACTGATCTTGAATTTTTAAGAACCTATCTTGGATGGAAAGATGAAGGTGAAGAAGTAAGTGAAGAGGAAGGTTCTATTTAGTTACAACCACTTAATGCAACTTTATGACCTGTGGATCCTTAAATTTTAAAATTAGAGAAAGAAATTCTCTACAAGTGAAAATGTTTAAGCGGGCTATTTTAATTATCCCTAAGTTTTCCCTATTTTCCAAAGAAATTAAGAGGGTTGAGGATAGAGAGATCTCATAAACATGATATTTTCACATGAGAGTAAACAGACTGCCTCTACGGGTATTAAATATACGTCTTTGTGCTAATTATTCACACTGTCAAACATCCAATTTTAGTCTAGTCTCTCTCTTCCCCGGTACCAAGGGAAGGTGAGAACTTGTCCTCTTCAAAATCAGGGGAGATCCTGAAGGTGTGGTGTACATTCCTTGATGTACGGTGTATTAATTCACTAAGTCATTTTTTTGTTTTTCTCTCTTTCTTTCACTTTATTTTTAACCTTGTTTTAAGGCGCAAAAAGTCATTCGCTTAAATCTTAAAATCCAAGCCCCTTAAAACTCTTATTTCCGACGATGTTGTTACTTTCGTTCTTTTGCTTGTTTTATCTTACCTAACACATCTTATCTTTCTCCTATCTTAAACGTTAAACCTACCTGTTCTTTCTTTTAACTTACTTCGGGGTGATCAGCTCCCTTAGGCTCTCTCGAGAAGATTGTTGAAGAGTTCGTCAACTCTTCAACCCTATACAATTATAGTAACAAATTTCACCAAAAATATCAACAAATTTCCGTCACGCCTTTCAAAAAAGTCTAAAAAAGCCTGTAAAAATAAGGATTATACGTCTAATCATTGCCTCTTAAAATAAATTCTAAGGACACGCGTTCTTGATGATTAATTTCAAGAGCAAGATACAGTTTCTCACATAACATGCGTGTATAAATGGCTTGGATAACGTGAGATGACATTTCATCTTCGGAGAGTTCTCCTGTTAGAGAGCTTAAAATGATAGGGCGTAAAGGAACAAGTTTTCCTTTGAGGTGCAAACGGATTATTTGAGGTTTGATAAATTCTATGAGTAATTGCCCTCCATAGGGCGCAATTTCGGCGCAAATAAAGCTCAAATTAGCAATTACTTGAGCATATTGCGAAAATGTAGAAGAAATCTCAGAGCTTTGTTGAATTTCTTTTTCCCACAGGAGTTCAATTTTATTCAGCATCAAAAAATCTTGGAGAAGTTTTTTTGCTTGATCAATAGTTGATAAATGGGAATCAGACGAATACCCAAAAGCCGCGCGACAAAAAACAAGTTTTCGAATAGCTTTTTCTGCACTTTGTTTAGCCAATTCCAAAAGTTGTAAACGATCTTCCGGGTCTGATTCTTCTAAAAGCTCGAGGCTGGTATTAATCGCCCCTATGGGTGTAATTAAATCATGACATAATCTAGAGCATAGCATTTGAGAAAATTTAATTAAATTCATGATGAACAAGGCCCCCCAAAATTGTTATTAATTGATAACTTAAGATTTTCTATCAAGAATAATTTTGATTGGCGAGAAAAGAAAATTTGTTTTAAGAAAGATAATAAGATGAATACAGATCTTTTACCTGAATTTTGGCTCGATCGTTGGTTACCTTCATGGGTAAGACCTTATACTCGTCTTGCGCGATGGGATCGCCCCATTGGAGTGCTTTTATTGCTTTATCCCGGACTGTGGGGGCTCGCGCTTGCTTCTTCAAATCTTATACCACTCAAAGAAATTTCACTATTTATTGTCGGTGCTATCTTAATGCGAGGGGCGGGTTGCACCTATAATGATCTTGTGGATCACAAGTTCGATGCCCGCGTTTCTCGCACCGCCACAAGACCCTTACCAAGTGGGGAAATCACCCGTCTTAACGCCATTATTTTTTTAGCTATCCAACTTTTTTTATCCGCTTTTATCTTATTTTCTTTTTCAATATCTGCAATTCAAATAGGGTTTGCTGCACTGATTCTTGTAGCTCTTTATCCTTGGATGAAACGAATTACTTACTGGCCTCAAGCTTTTTTGGGATTAACTTTTAATTGGGGCGTTCTCTTAGGTTGGGCAGCTTTAAATGGTAAGATATCTATAATTCCTTTTCTTTTTTACAGTGCCGGATTCTTTTGGACATTATGCTACGATACGATTTATGCCCACCAAGATCGAGAAGATGATTTTCTCCTTGGCCTTAAATCAACAGCTCTTGCCTTAGGAGGGAAAACGCGGTTAGTTTTAAGTTTATTCTTTTTATTGATGATCTTATTTTTAGTTGCTGGGGGATTCAAAGCCGACCTTAAATGGCCCTATAATTTGGCAATTTTGTTAGTCACAGGACACGCTCTCTGGCAACTTAAGAAATTAAATATTAATGACTCTTTTAGTTGTTTGCGGCTCTTCAAAGCAAATCATTGGATTGGTCTTCTTATTTTTATCGGAATCATTCTTGGAAAAAAATAAGTAAGGCTTTTATGAAAGCCTTACTTATACTATATGGGCGACATTATTGATTAGGATAACGACGCTTGCTTAAAAAATGAGACTAAAGCAACCTGCTGTAGCATAGTAGGTTTTATTATGGCGGTAATTCGTTTTTTTATATTATCTTTTGTTGTACCTGCAGGAGCAGTTGAGATTGCGTAAGCAGCTGCTAGGACTTTTTCATTGTTTAGATTAAGCCCACTCTTAAATTCTGCTAACTTGTCTTTAATTATTTTAGCATTATTTTTATTTTTATCAACTTCAGCCTCAATTTGTTCTTCTCGGCCTTGAATTGTTGCCAAAATTTCATCTTTAAAAGTGTCTGACTTTTTGGGGTCGAAAGAGATTTCTTCTCCAATGGCATAAACTTTAGCTGGAATTTTTGCAGGTTCTTCTGTTTCTGTTTTACCTTTCTTCATAGGAGGAGGTGGTGGTGGAGGGACAACAGGACCTGCAATATGAGGAGGTGGTGGTGGCGGTACTTCAGCCCCAGTTTTTTCTGATTTTTTTTGAGCTGATTTTGCTGAAGCCGCTGCTAGACTTGCTTGTCTTTCTTTTATTGAACCTAGATTCATTTCTGCAATTTCATCACTCGCACTGATCTTAGATGCATCATCTGTGAGCCCACTTTTTGTAGATTCAATATTTTCTATGTCAAATAATTTATAAAGTCTTTTTTGAATTTCTTGATCAGCAATATTTTTAATAAGAATCTGAAATCCTCTTTGATTATCTTCTTTTTTATAAAATGATGTGAATTCTTTTTCGGTAAGTTCTCTTCCTTTTTTCTCTTGAGGTTTAATATAAGTATTGATCCTTTTCATTAATTCAGATGAAGAAGAGGTCCCTTGAGGATTTACTTTAATCTCAGAAAGGTGAGAAAAAATTGCTTGAAGATCTGCTTGAGGGATTATTTCATACATTTTAGCGAAGACCCCTAAATTATTTTGGACAACAGCTGAATTTATCTTGCGAACATCCATGAAGAGCATGAGAGTTGGAGGAGACTTTTTAATATATGTAAGATCAGCTTTAATTAGAGTTTTTAACTCTTGAAGTCTTTGTTGTCCGGCCTTAGCTAGGTTGTCAAAATATAATTTCTGCTGTTGCGCATGTAGTTTTCTTAGAACTTCTGACCCTTCTAGCATGCTAAGAATATCATCCAATTTATTTGCATTCGAAGTCTGGTAAGCAAGTTTTATAAACTTCTCTTCTAAGTGTAAAAGTAATTGAATACTTCCTATTTCTTCAATTTTCTCAAGTAAGTTTTGGAATTCATTTTTATCAACTGTCTTTCCTGCTATTTCAATTTCTTGAGTAATTTTTTGAATATAAGCTTCGGTTTCTTGAGCAACTTTCTTTTCTAGTTCCGGATCTACGGTTAGCGTTCCTTTTCCACCTTGAGCAACCAATGCACGAAGTTTAGAGATTTCCGCCTCTAATTTTGCGATGTGTTCTTTAGTTTTTGGATCTTGAGTAGATGTTTGTTGTTGTTTACTTCCAGTTCCAGTCGAAGAGTTTGCTGGAGAAGCCCCATTATTAAGTTTAAGCTTATTCCATTTATCGAGAGCATCAGCATGAAGATTCATAGAACTCCCAAGACCTATCATGAGCGCCAATAAAGAAACCGAATTTTTTTTCATTTTATTTCCCCCTCTACTTTTTTTATTTTAATAGAAACGATATGTATAGCGTACGACAAGAGAGTTAATATTTGGTTTAAATCGAGTCGTTGTCACAGCATTGGTCGAATCTGCTTTTGATAATTTTATCGAAGAGAAACGAGTTTGTTTTAAGTCAATACCAATAGAAGAAGAATCGTTCCAAGCATATTGATAGGTTAGACCATATTGAAAACCAGCTTTTTGCTTTGAAACTTTATGAAATTCTTGTCCGAAACCATCATCGTGGTAACGGGTGTAGTGAGTTGATTCAACTCCAAGGATGGCGCCAATAAAATGACGGTTATGAATGATGGGACCTATCTTGAAATTTCCCCCAAAAGATCTTTTTGTTTGTAATCTCTCTGTAACATCCGTACCAGTGCCAGGTTGAAGCTCTAAAGTATTGCGAATTGTATGCTCAAGAGATGAAAAAGCATAAAAGCCTTCAAAACTTACGCCGATCTTATTTTGATAGAAAGGGAAGAAATAGCCTAGAAAAGCTTCTCCTCTTTCTGAGGTGTTCCTGATGGTTTTATTGGTTTGAAAAGATTGATTACCACTGACATGCAGATCTGAGCGTTTTCCTTTAAAAGAAGATCCACCTAAAGAAACACCTGCATAAAATCCTTTTTGGAATCCCTCATTAGCATGGGACATGCAAGAAATTGCGCTAATCCCAATCAAAAGTGATAACATTTTATTTTTCATAATTTTCTCCCTATTTAAATAAAATTCAAGTTTATTTAAGCAGAGAATTATTAATAATTTGTTTCAATAAATGAAAAAAATAAAGATAAATAAAAAATTATTTTTAATAAAATTTTATAGTTTGAGATAGCCCATATTTATTCCATTGATCTTAATTTTCCTTATTGTTTTCCAAGGATTTTAAGTGTTTTTCGGATGATTGAATATAGGCATCTAACTTATTATTGAGCATCCTAATTTCAAATTCTGCTTTAAGATTGACTTCATAATCATGAGTCGCGCGTAAGCGGTCTTTCGCTTCTTGACGATTTTGACTCATCATAATAATTGGGGCTTGAAGGGCTGCAAGACACGATAAGATCAAATTTAAAAGAATATAAGGGTAGGGGTCGAAAGGGTGTGTAAGAACTTTATAAGAATTAAAGAGAGTCCATCCTATCATAAAGACCCCAAAGCTGATAATGAAACTCCAGCTTCCTCCAAATGCGGCAACTTTATCAGCAAGCTTTTCGCCAAAAGTTCGTTTTTCATGATAAGTATGATTTAAGTTCTTAGAGATGTTCTTTTGATGTTTAAGACTATTAATCACGTGCTCTTCTGAGGATTTTATATCTGGCATCATTTTCTTAAGGCATCCTAATTTATAGTGATCGATGTCTTTAAGACAGATGAAATCCTTTTTTTCAATGTTCTGATGATCTTGTTTAATACACTCAAACACTTCATCTCTTAGAAAAACAAGAGGGAATAAAGAGGCATTTTCTAATTTTAGGTTGCAAATACAACACGTTGTTTTTGTGTTTTTAGACATAAAAATCCTCACTGACTATCAATAGTTATTGATCCAATCCCTGAATAAGAGAGAGCCATTCATCCTCAGTTAGAAGCTTAACACCGAGCTCTTTAGCTTTATTTGCTTTACTACCTGTATCGGCACCACAAACGACGTAATCTGTTTTAGAAGAGACCGATCCTGCGACTTTTGCGCCCAGCGATTCTGCGCGCGCTTTGGCTTCTGCACGGGTTAAAGTAGTTAAACTTCCGGTAAAAACAATAACTTTCCCACTAATGGGGGAATGTTCTAGAATTGGAGAGAGACTATCCTCAATGGTGATATATTTTTCAAGGTTTTCCAAAATCTCGATATTATGTTGCTCTTTAAAAAAGCTAAGGAGATCTTCACCCACACTTGGACCAATTCCATCAATGCTTAGAAGATTTTGGCGTTCTATTTCTTGACCTTCAGCCGCCTTTTGCATCGAGACTTTCCATTGAAGGTAACTTCCATAATGATAGGCAAGTAATTTTGCCGTAGTTTGTCCTATTTGAGAGATACCTAAGGCATAAATGAATCTTTCAAGTGAAATATTTCGGCGATTGTTAATTGCTGAAAATAAATTTTGGGCTGATTTTTCTCCCCATCCTTCGCGCGTCGCCAAAGGATTCAAGCTGCTACTGTCTTGAACTTCAAAGGTAAATATATCAACCGGCGTCTTTAAAAGGCCTTCGTGGAAAAAGTGTTCAATATGTTTTGCGCCCAAGCCTTCAATATCAAAAGCATCCCGCGAAACGAAATGTTTTAATCGAAGAGCAGCTTGAGAAGGACAATAAAGGCCCCCCGTACAACGGCGCGCCGCTTGATCAGGAAGTCGTTCAATATAACTTTCACAAATAGGGCAAAGATCTGGAAATTTAAAAGGTAGAGAACGATCTGATCGATCAGGGTTTAAGACTTTTATAACCTGGGGAATTACATCCCCTGCGCGCTGAATAAGGACCCGATCTCCAACACGAATATCTTTTCTCTTAAGTTCATCTTCATTATGCAAAGTAGCTCGTGAGACGATAACACCGCCCACATTGATGGGCGTTAATTGAGCAACAGGTGTTAAGACGCCGGTTCTGCCAACTTGCAGGATAATATTTTCTAGAATAGTTTGAGCTTGTTCTGGGGGAAATTTATGGGCAATTGCGTAACGCGGCGCTCGTGCGACATTCCCGAGGCGCTGTTGTAAGGCTAAAGAATTGATTTTATAAACAACACCATCGATATCATAATCAAGCCCAGATCGGAGTGTTTCTAATTTTTTATAAAATGATAAGATATCAGTGAGAGAAGCGCATGACTCGATAAGAGGATTAACGGGGAAAAACCATTCTTTAAGGCATTGTAGTCCTTCTAAATGAGTTTTTACGTTGACAGGATATTTACTATACCCATAAGCAAAAAACTCTAAAGGACGAGCGGCAGTAATACGAGAATCTAGTTGTCTTAAGGATCCTGCAGCAGCATTTCGGGGATTTGCAAAAAGAGACTCTCCAGATTTTACTCTTAAAGAATTAAGATCATTAAAATCACTATGTTTTATATAAATTTCTCCCCTTATCTCTAAAATTTGAGAGGAGGGGATGTGATGAGGAATTCCTTTTATCGTTTTGACGTTTTCAGTGACATCTTCACCTATTTCACCATCACCTCTTGTTGCTGCTTGTTTGAGAAAGCCGTTTTCATATCGAAGAGAGCATGAAAGCCCATCAATCTTAGGCTCTGCAATAACCTCAATCTCTTCTGAATTTAAGCCCAAGAATCGACGTGCACGATCAAGAAAATCAGTCACATCATTCTCAGTAAAGGCATTGTCGAGAGAGAGCATTGGCGTTAAATGAGTGATCTTAGAAAAGCCAGGAGCAACTTTATAACCTACCTTTTTAGAAGGGCTATCTGGACGTATTAAGTGAGGAAATTTGAGCTCTATCGCCGCATTTCTTTGTCGTAATGCATCATATGTGGCATCGTCGATTTCAGGCTGATCTTTCTGATGATAAAGAGAATCATGGTAAGCAATCTCTTTGGCTAAATATCTAAGCTCTGCTTGGGCTTCAAGTTCCGTTAACTCCTTGATAGAGGTAATTTTTTTTGAATCTATCAAAGATGAGTTCCTGTTTTAAGAAGTTGTTCTGCTGCAGCTCTGGCTTCATCAGTAACAGAAGCTCCCGCAAGCATACGAGCTATTTCTTCTCGGCGCTCATTATCATCTAAAACATAAACTTTAGTTTGAAATTCCTCTAGATGAGATCTCTTATAAGCATGCATATGATAATGTGCATAACTTGCAACTTGAGGAGAGTGAGTAATCGCCAGAACTTGAAGTTGATGGCTTAGTTTTTTTAAACGTTGCCCTATTGCAGAAGCAACAGCACCTCCAACTCCAGCGTCAATTTCATCAAAGATCAAGAGTGAATTTTGGGTATTGTTGGCTAATAAAACTTTGAGAGCTAACATTAAGCGAGAACGTTCCCCTCCAGAAGCAATTTTAGTTAGAGGGCCAAAAGGCATCCCAGGGTTCGTTGAAACAGTAAATTGAACATGGTCATAACCAGATTCATTCCAATTATCTTCTTCAAGTTCCGAAAAAAGAACTTTTAGTCGAGCATTCTCAAGTTTGAGAGGGGGGAGTTCTTCAGAAAGAGCATGTTCGAGCTTCAAAGCTGCATTCTTTCTAGCCTTACTTAATTCTTCAGCATTTTTTCTAAATACTAATCGTGTATTTTCTAATATTTCATCTAAATGTCTCAATGTTTCTTCTGAATCTTGGATGAACATAAGATCATTTTCAATTTTACTTTTTACAGCAAATAAATCAGCAATGTTTACATCATGTTTTCTTGCAACTGATCTTAAGTGGTATAGGCGGTCTTCGATTGATTCTAACGTTTCATTTCCTTGGATATCTAAAGAAAAAGAAGTTTGAAGTTGTCTTAGAGCTTCGCTGGTTTCAATAAGTGCCCGATCTAAAACAATTAAAATTTTATCAAAAGTTCCATGGGTAATTTCATTGGCTTTATGAACATTTTTATAGGCTTGTAATAAAAGAGATTCTGCACCTCGTTCATGACTTAGTGCCTCCAAAGAAGATTTATAAATATCTTTTAGTTTTTCAGAATTTTGAAATTTTATTCTTTTTTGAAGTAAAATTTCTTCTTCGTTTTCTTGAAAGTTTAATTCTTTTAATTCCTTGAGGCAATATTGCAAGTATTCTTGGTTTTTTAATTGCTTTGCAGCTTTTTCTTGGGTGTTTTGATGCGATTGTTTTGCAGCTTTATATGTCTTAAATGCTTCTTTTGTTTGAACATTTAAGATTTCTAAACTACCAAAGCTATCAAGAACATCTTGGTGACTTGTTGCATTCAATAAGTGATCAAATTGCCCATGAATTTCTACGAGTATTTCACCAATTGTTTTTAAGAGATTGAGAGAAACAGTTTGATCATTAACAAAAGCTCTTGAACGGCCATCTCGTGTTAAGATACGCCGAAGAATTATTGTATCACCTGCTGAAAGTCCTTGTTCATTCAAAAGTTTATGAACAGGGTGAGTTTCACTAACTAAAAATTCAGCTGTTACGGTAGCTTGATCTTCTTTGGGGCGAATAAGGTTCGTATTACTTCGTTCACCTAAAGCAAGCCCCAATGCATCAAGTAATATGGATTTTCCGGCTCCAGTTTCTCCCGTAAGAGCACCAAAACCAGTTTTAAATTCAAGATTTAATTGGTCGATTAAAACCACATTTGTAATGGAAAGAGTCTGAAGCATAGGTTACTTTATTATTTGTCATTCCAAAGCTTATTAAACCAAGTTAAATGTTCTTCTGCATTCTTTTCTCTAAAATCTTCTCCTTTTATCAAAAGATAAGTTTCTGCATACCAATTACTTGCTGGAAAATTATGACTCAAGATCGAAGCTGTAGATAAAGCTTCTTCTTTTAGATTAAGGGCGAGATAAACTTCGACAAGACGATGGAGAGCTTCAGGAACATGTGCCGTCGTCTGAAAATCCTTTATAACTTTACTGAAACGATTCATTGCAGATATGTATTTTTTCTGTGTTTGATAATAACGCCCCACATACATTTGCTTAGCTGCCATGATATCTTGAAGTAAATTAAGTTTTAATTTTGCATCTTTTGCATAACTACTTTTGGGGAATCGTTTTACAATTTCTTGAAAAGAGTCTACAGCAAGCTCTGTCATTTTTTGATCTCTTTCTACAGGAGAAAGTTGCTCATAGTAGCAAAGGCCCTGCAGGTAATAAGCATAAGATATATCAGGATGTGCAGGATGTAGTTGAATGAAAGTATCTAAAGCAGCTAACGCCTTTTCATATTTTTGATTTTGATAATGAGCATATGAAGACATGAGTTGTGCTTGTGTTGCCCATTGAGAATAAGGATGTTGGCGTTCAACTTCATCAAATGCAATTGCCGCTTTATTGAATTTACGCTCTTTTAGTTCAGTCAAACCTGTATTATAGAGTTCCTCTACAGATCTCTCGACATATTTTTCATCTTCTGTACTTGAACAAGCCGATAAAATTGAAAGTATACTTATGATGACTAAAGTAGAATATCTTTGAACATGAATATAAGGCATATTAACCTCTAAAAAATTGTAACCTTCTATCCTGATTAGCCTTCTTTGGTGAAAAAGCCAAGAAGAAATGATAAGAATATAAAAAACCTACCGAACATTTCATTTAAGAATGCGGGATGTTAAGCAGAAATAGAGTGAACATTCGATAGAGAATAAATTGCAGGATGCCATTCTGTTGAGTCTCCTAAAGATTCAAATCTCCAAGCAGATTTATCTGATAAAAGAGCGTTCACGAGTTGATTATTCAGTGTATGGCCGCCGTTATAAGCTCTATAACAACCAATTAATGGGTGACCAATAACATACAAATCTCCAAAAGCATCAAGAATTTTATGGCGGACGAATTCGTTTGAATATCTCAGGCCTTCAGGATTCATAATTTGTCCATTATCAATGACAATCGTATTATCAAGAGATGCGCCAAGTCCAAGTCCAGCTGCAAAAATCTTTTGTGCATCCTCATAAAATCCAAATGTTCTGGCTTTTGAAATTTCTTCTCTAAAACTCTGAGAGGAATTTTCAAAAGACATTGTCTCTGTAATTAATCCCTGACGGCCTTGAAAATCAAGCGTACAGTGAATTGAAAAATTTTCAGCGGGCTCTAATGTTGCAAATCTATTTTCTTCTTTTACGGTAATTGGTTTTAGAATCCGAATAACGCGACGTAGAGCTTTTTGCTCATTTATTCGAGCATTTTCTAAAAGATGAATAAAATCGATAGAACTTCCGTCTAAGATTGGAACTTCAGGTCCATCAATTTCAATATGTAGATTATCTATTTCACAAGCAGCAATAGCGGCCATTAAATGTTCAATCGTTGAAACGCTCGCGCCACTAGCATTTGCAATCTTAGTACTAAGAAAAGTATCAACAACATTTGATACTGTTACTTTGATGAGATTATTTTGTGCTAAGTCAACTCTCTCAAATACGATACCTGTGTCGGCTGGAGCAGGGAATAAACTAAGGGTAGTATTCTTTGCTGAATGAACACCAATTCCCCGATAAGAAACAGGATGAGAAATAGTTTTTTGTCGCATCATAACTGGAGAGAATTTATCTACATTAGTTTTATTTTTTAAATGAGATAACACAATCATCCTCTATCATTTTGTTAATTTCAGGTTAATTATTACGTGATTTTTGAAATTACGGCAAATTAGGCTTTATTACGAAATATTACTGATAGGATATTTTTAGACGATGATATAATTCTTGAAGGCATTCAGCATGACTGGGTAAGAAATCTTTTTTAATCCACCAATCTTCAATTTCAGAGAGATATATCCCTACTTGGGGACCGGCAAGAATACCAAATTGCAAAATATCGTCACCTTTTAAAGGAAAAAAAGGTCTCTTCCAAGTTTCTAAAAAAGTAATAAGAGTTTCTATTTTTGAATTATCACCAGTGAGAGCTGCCTCTATTAAACGGTAATCTAAAATGAGATCTTTAGGATAGCGATAAAGCAAAATGGCATCAGTGGAAAAATTTTGTTCAAAAAGAGTTTTTAAAGTTTTTAAGTAATTTTTTTCTACTTTAGAAAATTTAAAAAAATCCTGTTCTGTAGAAGAGGAAATATGCAGCAAATAAAAACGCCTTAAAGGATTTAAATTAGTGAGATGTGTATATTTTTTTTCCAGTTCAATTAATCGATTCATCACCTCTTTATTAAATATTTTTTCTGTCGGAAAAAGAAGATCAAAAATTTTAGCTTCATACATCTTTTGTAAAGCAAAAACAGGTGAGGGGGCAGAACATAATTTAAAGAATTCTTTATGCACACGTTCGGTTGATAATAGTTTCAGAGAAGAAGAAAATTTTTTACAGGCTTCATATGAAGAAAAATCAATTATTTCATTTCCAAAGTGAGCAAGAAAACGGAAAAAACGTAAAATCCTAAGATAGTCCTCTTGAACGCGCCGTTCTGCATTGCCAATAAACTTAATAATGCCATGTTCTAAGTCTTTTTGACCTTCCCAAGGATCATACAATTTTCCCTGAGGGGCCAGGTAAAGCGCATTGATTGTAAAATCGCGTCTTTTAGCATCCTCTAACCAATCATCTGTAAAAGCGATCTTGGCGTAGCGACCAAAAGTTTCAACGTCTTTTCGTAAAGTTGTAATTTCAAAAACTTGTTCATTTATAATGGCAAGTATTGAACCATGCTCAATCCCAAGAGCGATGACTTTAAATCCTTTTGCTGTAATGAATTTAATCATTTCTTCAGGAGAATATAGGGTGGCTATATCAATATCTTTTACAGGTAATCCGAGAAGTGTATCTCGAATACAACCTCCAACAAATCTAACTGTTTCATTGGCATTTGGTATGCAACCAAGTAAGGCTTGGGTTGTTTGGCTTTGAAGCCAGCCGGGTAAAGGAATAGTTCCAGCTGGCTTCATAAAATTAGCTCATCCAGGTTGAAATATAAGAAGGCAAATGTTGAATAAGTTCTTTCTTCACTTGCTTATCTATGTCATTGACCAGCTCTTCTTGGAAACGCTTAAGTTGCTGCTCTCTTTCTTCAGAAGAAAGGTCCACAGGAATTTGAAGTGTGCGAACAACTGCCGCATGCACAGAGCCTATAATGAAATTTTGATCATTACGAAGCTCTAATTTGACCCGAATTTTTCCGTCATATTTTTCCTGATAGGTGTCTAATTTAGCATCTTCAACTATCAAAATGGCACTCTTATCATTTCCATATGTTACAAAACGAGAATTTCCCCATCCTTGAAGAGCAAGGCGAAGATTTTTAGTTGTTTGTGTCTCTTTACCAAGAGGCGTATTAATGATTTTTAAATTCTTTACATCGAGATGAATGGGTTGCTCTTTTGTAAATTGATAACCTGGAGCCTTTTTTAAATCATACTCTGCACATCCTATCAGAGACGTCATGCAAGCAAGGATTGTATAAGTAAGTAATTTTGATTTCATCATAATTCTCCATTTTTTAACTTAAGTACATTGCTACATGTTACAATTTGTAACTCTTTAATTTTATTCACATCTAAAATCTCAAATCAACCAAGGAACTATATAATAAGCATTTAATATCTGCTTAATTTTAAACTATAAAAAAAAAGGTTTGCGAGAAATCGAATTTTATTAACTTAAAATATCTGTCAATTTGCCTTTTTAGCATAGTCATAACCTTGACTATGCGCATTTTTTATCATATATTAAAAGAGTCTATAATGGTTTAGACTGTATAACTAAATCAGAGTCCATGTCCAGTCGTATAGCCTTCTTGGTAGTTCAAAAACCTTGCAGGGAGTGTTTGTAGGAGATGGTTTTTGGAATCTGACTGGAGAAAAAGTATGAATAATGAATTGTTTGTTGGTAACTTGTCTTTTACAACATCTGAGCAAGATCTAGCTTCTTATTTTGAAGCAATCGGTCCTGTTGAATCTACAAAAGTGATCAAAGATCACCGCACAGGTCGCTCACGTGGATTTGGTTTCGTAAAAATGGTTAATGAAGCTGATGCAAAGAAGGCAATCGCTGACTATGACGGAAAAGATTTCTCAGGTCGTACCTTGAAGGTAAATATTGCTGGTGCCGGTGGCGAAAGTGGTGGTGAGCGTCGTAGTAGCCACAGTGGTGGCCCCCGTTTTAATAATAGAGGCCCTCGTGAAGGCGGCGGCGGTGGCGGTCGTTCTTTCTCAAGAGGCGGGGATTTTGGTGGTGGACGCGGTTCTTACTAATTAATATCCTTTAATTTTCAAAAGCCAGTTGTATTTTCTTATCTTTAAAAAATAAGATTGTATTAACTGGCTTTTTTCAACTAAATTAAAAACTTAATCTATCCATAATTTTCACCATTCGCGATTCAAAAACTCACAAACATAAAGTACAAATTTAAAAAAACATGATTTGAACAACGCTTTAATGAATAATCCACCATTCAAGATAGTCGTTTGTTTTTCGATTTTTTAACAGCAAAAAACCAAAAAGAAGAAATGAATAAAGAGCCAGCCATTAATCCTATGTATGAGTGGATTTTTCTTAATAACTTAGATGGAAGTCTCAGGTTCAGAAATATGGTGATAGATGTTTCTGACGCTAATCTTGAAAGTTTCTTTTATAGAAGGCCGCTGAGTGTATTATACAAGCATATCTCCACGGCTATGAGAACTATCAACCCTTTGCTAAGCTTTATTTTAAACGTGCAATGTAGATACACTCAAGGATGTAATTTTCTATTTTTGAAAGTCTCTGAAATCTAATTACAAATTATCTAAACTCTTTAATCGAAGCCAATATTCTAGCAAACTTTCTTGTAGGAAATATACTCTCAATAAGATTTGAATAGGGTAAAATAACTTTTAATTTAATCATGCTTATAAGTGCAATCAATGCTCCAACTATTAAAAGGTATGCAGGCGCTTTTTTATCGCCAGTCATATAGACAAGCAAAGCAGAGATAAAGGGAGTTAAACCACCTAAAATAGCTTGTACAAATGTTATACTAAATGCAACACCGCTATACCGTTCTTCAGCAGAAAAAATTTTAGGAAGCAATCCTGCAAAAGGCGCATAAAAGCTAGCACAAAGAGTTCCAAATATAATTTGAAAAATTATAAAATTTGGAAGGTAAAAATATTTTTCCATGAGCCAAAATAAAGGATAAATCAGTATGATATTACATAAAATTGATTTGGTAAGAAAATTACTTATTTTTAATTTATCAGCCCATAAGCCAAGAAAAGGGATTATAATTGCTGAAAAAAGAGCAATCCCCATATTAATAGCAATGATCTTATAATTTGGAAGATTAAATGATATCTTTAAAATGCTTCCTGTATATATAGTAGACATATAAAAGGAGGTAGATGCAAAGATTGTTAACCCTATTCCTCCAGCCAAACGGTCCTTAGAGTTTTTCAGGAGTCCAATTAAGGGAAATCTCTTAATCTTATGATTCTTTTCTATTTTTTGAAAAACTTTGCTTTCTAACATGTATTTAAGTCGTATAAAATAAAAGACAATTGTCAGAACCCACCCCACAAAAAAAGGTATTCTCCACCCCCAATGAGGCATTGTAGGAAGAGTAGATATATAAGCAACGATAGTTCCCAACGCCACCCCAAAAAAACCTACAGAACGAAGGAGGCTTACCAGAAAAGCGACATTGTTTTCAGAGCTTTGTTCTTGAAGAAATACAGATGCACCACTAAATTCACCTCCAGAGCAAAAACCTTGTAAAAGGCGACAAATTATCAAACAAATAGGCGCAAAAATACCGATCGTATTATATACGGGTAAGACACTTAGTAATAAGGGAAAGAAAGAAGCTAAGCCTAACGACATTAAAAGAGCCTTTTTTCTGCCTAATTTGTCGCCCAGATGTCCAAAATAAATCCCTCCGAGAGGGCGCAAAATATAACCAGAAGCAAAAATTCCTAAGCTTAAAATAATTGAGAGAGATTTATTATTCGTTGTGAGATGAGGCGGGAAAAAAAGTTCTCCCATAAGAATTGTAAAAAAACCATACAGAAACATGTCATATTTTTCAATGGCATAACCAGCAAGAATAGCAACAACAGAACGATTTAATTTTAATACATTCACGGACATTACTCGATTCCTTATATAACCTATTAAAATTATGGGATTTTGCAAAATCCTTCAAAAGTTGAAATTTTTCTTAAAATTCTATTGAAAGCATAAAAGTATAAAAATTTTTATCCAATAATAAATAAAATAAGTCTCAAGCAAGCATTGTTTAAATTTAAGCTAACTTTCTACTATTTTAAATATTATCTTTTAGTAAACTATTAATAGTTAAGGATTTTTTTGAATGATTGATAAAGTAAGGAGAGGGAAGTGTATTATCAGTCTAATCTTGAACAAGTATTTTCTTTATTGGAAGAAATTCTAATTCTTAATGCGCAAGAAGAGAGCTTTAAGTGGTTAAAAGATCAGCAAGAACATGCATTTTCAGATAAGTCAGATTTTATTTATTTTAAGATATTTAGTAGTATCCCGCGCTATTTTACGAAAGACCAACTTCAGTTAACCCCAGATTTATTAGAAAGAATTAAGATACTTCGTAAAAATTGGTATCTATCTCATTGGTCTGTTGATCAAGCTGCCCGTATTTTTCTACTTTTAATGATCACAAATACTCGACAAAAAGACTTTAAAAAAATATTTTTAAAACTCTATGCTACAGCAAATATTCAAGAATTAGTGACCCTTTATCAAAGCCTTCCTCTCTTACCTGCACCTCAAGATTTTATTTTGCAGGCCGCAGAAGGAATACGAAGCAACATGACATCCGTTTTTAATGCGATCGCGCTATATAATCAATATCCTTTTAATTTTTTTAATCAAGAAGCTTGGAATCAGATGATTTTAAAAGCTCTTTTTATCGGCGCTGATATCTCTCATATTGTTGGCATTAATATACGAGCTAACCCGACATTAGCTTCTATGCTTATAGATTATGCCTTTGAAAGAATATCCGCTAAGCGCCCAGTAAAAAGCGACTTATGGTACCTTGTAGGTATTTCTACTATGAATAATATTTCTGCATTAACACAAATTTTAAAAAATCCAAACAGAGAAATACAGCAAGGGGCAGCTTTAGCTTGCCATTATTGTCCCTTACCTGAAGCAAAAGAAAATCTTATTCAATATTCACATTTACAGGAAAATATAAAGCCAAACATATGTGAGATAGATAACCACTTTAACCTTTCTACGATTAACAATTTAACGCGCGGAGAAGACAAATATGTTTATTGATCCTCATATCCATATGACCTCACGAACAACAGAAGATCTTATTAAAATGCAGAAAGCTGGCATCGTAGCCATAATAGAGCCTTCTTTTTGGGTGGGACAGCCACGTACTTCTGTTGGCACATTTCAAGATTATTTTAATAGTTTAATAGGTTGGGAGCGTTTTCGAGCAAGTCAATTCGGGATTCGACATTATTGCACCATCGGTCTTAACTCAAAAGAAGCCAATAATGAATCTCTTGCTGAGCAAGTTATGGAATTGATCCCTTTATATGCATGTAAAGAAGGAGTCGTTGCTATTGGTGAAATTGGATTTGATGAACAAACACCTGCTGAAGAAAAATATTTTCGTAAACAATTAGAGCTCGCCAAAGAACTTTCCTTACCTGTAATGGTGCATACCCCGCATCGCGATAAAAAACAAGGTACCTCAAGAAGCATGGATGTCTGCTTAGAGCATGGGTTGCAACCTCATCAAGTTGTCATTGATCATAACAATGAAGAAACAGCACAAGAAGTATTAGATCGTGGTTTTTGGGCAGCATTTACGATTTACCCCCATACAAAAATGGGAAATGAAAGAATGGTAGACATTGTTAAACATTATGGTTCTGAACGGATCATTGTAGATAGTTCTGCTGATTGGGGACATAGTGATCCTTTAGCCGTTTCTAAGACAGCCCATCTTATGCGTGAGAGAGGTATTCCCAAGGAACATATTCATGATGTGTGTTACAAAAATTCTTTGACCGTTTACTCTCAAAGCGGCCAAATGAAAGAAGAGGATTGGTTAAATCCTCCTCATATGGATCAAACAGCCTTATTTAACGGTAATTCTGTTTTACGGGGGCAAACTTTATTAGCAAGCATTGAAGATAATATTATTATTAATTAAGGAGTAATAATAGTGCGTAATTTCAAAGCGTTTATATATTTAATGCGGCCTGCAAATATCATGACTTCCATGGCTGACATTTTTGCAGGTTTCTTCGTAGCGCATACTTATACCATTACAACTTCTCATGAGTTTGATTTTTGGATACCTTTACTGTGGCTTCTTCTTTCAACAACGGGACTCTATGGAGGGGGAATTATTTTTAATGATGTTCGTGATGCAGAACTTGATCGTAAAGAACGTCCAGAAAGATTGATTCCAAGTGGTATTATCACACGAAAACAAGCAGCAATATTTGGCCTAAGTTTATTTGCAATAGGTATTAGTGCAGCTTACCAAGTATCTTTTTTATCCTTTTATATTGCTGTCATAATTTGTTTTCTAACATTTTTTTATAATTTTTATGCGAAGCACTTTACCTATCTTGGCGCACTTATTATGGGACTTTGTCGAAGTAGTAATTTAATTTTAGGAGCAAGTGCTGCAGGAGAATTAGGGAATTCTTTAGAAATTCCTCTGGGGATTTTAAGCGCAAGCCAACTTATGTTTGTAGCCGCAATAACTCTTATCAGCAAAAAAGAAGTTAGCACGAGCTTTAAAGCTAGCTTCTGGCCATCCGCCATTCTCTATATCTTATCAATCATATTGACTACTTTTGCAATTATCCATAGAGGGTTAGAGATTATGCCTTCTTTGGCTCTCATGGTTCTTTTTTCCTATTCTATTTTTAAACCTCTCTTAAAAGCCATGAAGAAACCTCATCCCTTAGTTGTTCGGCAAGCTGTAAAAGCAGGGATACTCTCTTTAATTCTTTCTGATGCTGCCATTGTAACGGGATTTGCGTCTTGGGAATATGGAGTGGGTGTATTGGGATTAATACCGCTTTCATATCTCTTTGCTAAATATTGTTCTGTTACTTGAAGAAAGGAAGACTCATGGATATTTTAAGACAAGAATTTTCTGTCCCTTTTTCCTATGAAGTTCATTTTACCAGAGAACTTTTTAGGAGCGATAATCTTACTCTTTCTAACGTACTTGAGAAAGGAAAGAAAAATACTCCCGTAAAGGTCTTAATTATTGTTGATGCAGGAGTTCTCACAAAACAACCGTCTTTGTATGATCATATGATTTCCTACGCAAACACACATTCAAATATCATGATGCTCTGCCAAAACCCCATCATAATTCCAAGTGGTGAAGGAATTAAAAATGATCCCCAGTTCTTAGAGAGTGTTTACCGTCAAATCCATGAATGTGGTCTATGTCGCCATTCTTATATTCTTGTTATTGGGGGAGGGGCATTATTAGATATGGTTGGTTATGCTGCTGCAACGTCTCATCGCGGAATTCGTCTCATTCGCATTCCAACGACTGTTTTATCTCAAGCAGATTCCGGGGTTGGTGTTAAAAATAGTATCAATTATTTTAGTAAGAAAAATTTTTTAGGCACTTTTGCTCCACCTTACGCTGTAATTAACGATTTTGATTATCTTGAAACACTTGAAGATAGAGATTGGCTATCTGGGATTGCGGAAGCGGTCAAAGTTTCATTGATTAAAGACGAAAAATTTTTTAATTTTATTCATGATAATGCCATTCAATTAAGCCAGCAGAGAAACATGAAGCTTATGGAAAAGCTTGTTGTCCGTTGCGCTGAATTACATATGAATCATATTGGTCGGGGAGGGGATCCTTTTGAGATGGGTTCCTCTAGACCTTTAGATTTCGGTCATTGGGCAGCTCATAAATTAGAACAGCTCACCCATCATCGCTTACGTCACGGAGAAGCGGTGGCGATTGGTCTTGCTTTAGATATAACCTATTCTCATTTAAAAGGTTTTTTATCTCAAGTTGAGTGGGAAAAAATTTTACAGACTCTGCAACGATTAAACTTTTGCCTCTATGTGCCAGAACTTTCACAACATGCTGAGAATCCTGATCATCCTGCCAGTATTTTTAAAGGATTAGTAGAATTTCAAGAACATTTAGGAGGGGAATTAACAATTATGATGCTTGAGAAGATTGGAAAAGGCATTGAAATCCATAATGTTGATATTCATCTTTTTCAAGAAGCTATTCGATTTTTAGAAAAATACGATGTCGAAGCAACAACTTTCTTACAAGAGAAGTACATTTCATGAGAATAGGGGAAAATGATTTTTTTCATCTTACTTATTGTTCAAATATTCATCCAGGAGAGCATTGGAATGAAATTTTTCATAATTTAGAGAATTATATCTTACCTCTTAAAGCATCTCTTTCTCCTGATAAATCCTTTGGGATCGGGCTTAGATTGTCGGATAAAGCTTCTAGAGAACTTCTCTCTAGCTCTGCTCTCATTGCTTTTAAAGATTGGCTTTCACACAATAATCTTTATGTTTTTACTATTAATGGCTTTGTTTATGATCATTTCCATCACAAGCTTATCAAAGAAAAAGTCTATCAACCGGATTGGACAACTTCTGAAAGACGAGACTACAGTTTAAGGCTTGTCAAAATATTAACGGCGTTAACTCCTCCAGGAAGTGAAAGCGGTTTTTCTACATCTCCTCTTTCTTATAAGCCATGGCTTGATGCCTCTACAAAGCTTACTACTTTTCGCACAGCGACTTTTTCTCTCATGCAAGTTGTGGCTGAAATGGTGAGAATTAATGAAGGGGAAGGGAAGTCACTTCATATTGATATTGAGCCAGAACCTGATTGTTTAATTGCAACCACGGAAGAAGCTATATTCTTTTTCAAGGAGTGGTTATTTTTTGAAGGTGCATCCCAACTTGCGTCTCTTTTGAAAGTTTCTCCTAACAAAGCAGAGGCTTATATACGAAAACATGTGCGTTTATGCTATGATATTTGTCATTTTTCCATTGAATATGAAGATCATACAAGAAATTTAAGACTCTTAAAAGAGGCCGGTATCGAGATTGGTAAAGTTCAAGTAAGTTCTGCCTTAAAGGTTCACGTATCAAACGATAAGGATAGACAACAAGGCATAATACAAAATTTGACGTCGCTAACCGCGTCTCCTTATCTTCATCAAGTTATCATACGCGATAAACATGGAAATCTCTCTCGTTATGAAGATTTAATAAAAGCAATTCCAGATTTTTCTAAAATGGCTGAAGCCGAATGGCGTATACATTTTCATGTACCGCTATTTTTAGAGAAATACGATACTCTTCACTCCACACAAAATGACGTTAAAACAGTCTTAAATTTAATTCAAGAGAATAAGGCCACATCTTATCTTGAGATTGAAACTTATACATGGGATGTCCTTCCTCCTTCCTTAAAAGAGGACTTAAAAGATTCTCTTCAGCGCGAATATGAATGGGTCTTGCAAAATTTTAAACCAAAGGATTAAAAAATGCAAAAAACAGCTGTTATTAATGTTGTTGGGCTTACAAAAGAATTATTAGGTGAACATACGCCTTTTTTAACTCAATGGGCTTCTCAAGGAAATATTTCTACGATCAAACCGGCTCTTCCAGCTGTAACCTGTACTATGCAGAGTTGTTATCTTACAGGACAATGGCCAAGTGATCATGGCATTGTGGGAAATGGGTGGTATTTTCGAGAGGAGTGTGAAGTTAAATTCTGGAAGCAATCGAACAAATTGGTAAGGAGTCCTAAAATTTGGGAGGTCGCCAAAAAATTAGATCCTACTTTTACATGCACGAATATGTTTTGGTGGTATAATATGTATTCAACTGTTGATGCATCGGCTACACCAAGACCTATTTATGCGGCCGATGGTCGTAAATTTCCAGATTGCTATACTTATCCTTCAGAGTTACGACAAGAACTTCAGGATGAATATGGTCCCTTTCCTTTATTTGATTTTTGGGGGCCTAAAACATCTATTCGCTCTTCAAAATGGATTGCACAAGCTTCTAAAAAATTAGAAGAAAAAAAACCGGCAACACTAACCCTTATGTACTTACCGCATTTGGATTATAATCTTCAACGACGAGGCCCATATCATCCAGATAATGCGATTGATTTAAAAGAAATTGATGAAGTTTGTGAAGATCTAATTACATTTTTTGAATCGAGGGGAGCACGAGTTATTGTCCTTTCTGAATATGGGATCACACCTGTACATAATGCAATCTCGATAAATAGGATATTAAGGCAGAATGGTTATCTTGAAATTCGAGAAGAACGAGGAGGGGAGATTTTATATGCTGGCGCAAGTAGCGCTTTTGCTGTAGCTGACCACCAAATTGCGCATATTTATGTAAATGATAAAAGTAAACTCACAAAAATACGTAAGCTTATTGAAAAAATTCCCGGTATTGAACTCGTTTTGGCTGAAAATGATAAAGCTCTACACCATTTAGATCATCCGAGGTCTGGCGATTTAATAGCAATTGCCGATAAGGATTCGTGGTTTACCTATTACTATTGGCTTGAAGAACATAAAGCCCCTGATTTTGCACGGACGGTTGATATACATCGTAAGCCAGGCTATGATCCTGTAGAACTTTTTGTTGATCCAAAAATTACATTTCCGAATTTAAAATTTCTAATGGCAATGGCCAAGAAAAAATTAGGCTTTCGTTATTTATTGGATGTAATTCCCTTGGATCCATCCTTAATTAAAGGATCCCATGGTCGTTATACAGCGCCTGATCAAGGCCCTCTTATTATTAGTAAACAAAAACATATTTTTTCTAATGAACGATTACAATCTATAGATGTTTATAACGTCATTCTTGCCCATTTAGGGATAGGATAATTAATTCTTAGCATATTCTTCTTATTCTTCACATTAGTTATTTTTATAGTTATTGGTCATTCGGCAATATCTCGTGTAACTGATTATTAATATTTATGATTCATAATATTTTCAAAATCAAATAAAAAGATTTTTAATTATAAAAATTAACTATAATGGAGAATTATATGAAAATATTGAAATTTTTTTCTTTACTCTTAATATTAACAAATTTATCAGATATTGCTATTTCTAGCGCTAGCTCTAGTTCTAGCGAATCAACCCGAGATATTAGAAGAGAAATAAGTCTTGGTGAAAGGATTGATACAACTGCTGACGCCTTTAACGCAGATCCAAATTCAAGTACACTCGTAAACTTTTTAAAAGCAGTTGCAAATTACGCTAATTTTCTTGAAGGAGCTGATCGTTTGGGCTCCACTGTTGGCGTAGATAAGCATGCAGTATGTAAAGATGCTATTCAGCGTGTGCAGCATTTAAGAGGTGGCGCTTTACTGCATGTTGATCCTGCTAAAATTATTACTACAAGTGGTGGAGAGAGAGCCCAACTTGATGTTGTATGGGTAAGTGGGAAAGATGTGTATGTATACGACTTTAAATTTGGCGGTGCCAAGAGTGATACTTTTCAGCGGAAAAAATATGAGAGAGCACTTACTGAGAGATATCCAGGCAGGACTATTCATAAGTTAATAGAGATACATCCAAGAAACTAAATTTTCAAAGCCATCACGAAGTAGATTCATTTTACTTCTTCGAGGCAGCCTTTAACTGCATATACCCTATATAGTATATGGCAAATTATGATCTTAACTTTTTGAAGTTGAGGTATAAAAAGCTTGCTTAGATAATAGTCATGTAGCAGATTAAGTTAAAATTTGTGTAGATGATTTAAAGAGTCAATTTTGATAAAGTGTGATGTGTAAAATACTTAAATTTCCTCAATTCCCGACGGAGTTTTATTCTAAAGAGTTATTAGAGATAAAAGGAGTAAATTTTACTCCTCGCCATATAGATATTATCTCATGCCTTGTTAATGGTGAGAAACATAAGAGAATTGGTAAATTATTATCTATTGAAGAGGGGACAGTTGAGGCGCATAAAAGTAAAATTAGAGATAGAATAGGAAAAATCTCTCATGAAGATATAATCCCATTCATTCAAAAATCAGGAAAAATAGAGCTTATCCGACGTCATTATACAAGATTATTATATAAATTTGAATTTGAACAAGAATTAAAGAAGCTCCACAGATTATCGGAGAAAAAATCTTATTATTATTTAATTAAACCAGTCTTAATTAATAACGAGTTGCAAACAAATAAGAATTCTTTTCTTAGTTTCTTGGTTGATCATCTTAAAATTGCAGGGATCAAAATACTTAATATTCATGAGAATCCGATACAGAAAAAACTAGAATCTAACTTTCTTTACATCCTAACAACAGATACCCTAAATCAATTTCGGCAAGATATTTTGGATATTTCACAGTCGGATCAATATTTGGCCGATAATATTATTTGTCTCGTTCAAGATATGCAAATTACAGATGAGATCTTGAAAGAAATCTCCGACATTAATTATATCGATTTTAGAAATCTTGAAAATTATTTTGGGTCATTCGTAAAAATTTTAAAACGAATTTATAGTGAAGCAAATTTAGAAATGCTTCTTACTCTAACTAACAAAGATAATGATCACAATTCTATATTCTATGAACAAAGAGCATATTCTACCCTTTTAAAGAGAATCAGATTTCCAACGCCAATAGTTACAAATCACTTTTCAAAAAAAATTAGCGGGAAAAAAATGTATCTCTTAATGGGGGGAGGGATTTTTTTAGGCTTTTATGGACTATCTATGGTATTATATAATAATAAATTAGAAAATTTTCTTATTTCTAATTCTCAATCTATTAAATCTGAACTTACTGTTCCTGCTGATAACAGCTATTTAAATCGTCCTGATTTAATAGCAAAAATAGAAGAAAATTTCAAAAGATTACAAGATATTCAAGTCATTGCTTTGGTTGGAGTAGGTGGCGCTGGTAAAACAACGATTGCACGTCAATATGCACGAAAAGAATCATCACCAATTATATGGGAAATTAATGCGGAAACCAGAGAAACTCTTATCAATTCATTTGAAAATCTTGCTTATACCCTTGCTCAAACAGATCAAGAAAGAAAAATATTAAAATCATTTCAAGAAATAAAAAAATTAAAAGAAAGAGAAGAAAAATTTTTATTATTTGTTCAAGAAAAATTGAAATCGAATGCTAACTGGTTTTTAATTTACGATAATATTGAAAAATTTTCTGATGTTCAAAAATTCTTCCCTTATGAATCAACGATGTGGGGTAAGGGTAAAGTTATTATTACAACAAGAGATGGCCATATTAAAAATAATAGCCATATACACAATACAATTCTTGTTGGAGAATTAGATGATAGAGAAAAGACAGATCTTTTTAATAAAATCATTATGAATGGAGAAAGGACCCAATACCTTATTTCTCAAAAAAACGAGCAAAATAAATTCTTAGCCTATATTCCTCCTTTTCCTTTAGATATTACTATAGCGGCACATTACCTAAAAGCAACGCATGTCTCTTATGAGAAATATCTTGAATATATGAAGGAATATAACCAAGATTTTACCCTTTTGCAGGAAAGTGTTTTAAAAGAAGTAAGCGAATATACTAAAACTCGCTTTAGTATCATTATCTTATCTCTTAAAAAAATTATTGAAACAAATAAAGAATTTACAGAACTCTTATTATTAATTAGTTTGATGGATTCTCAAGATATCCCGAGAAATCTATTAGATAAATATAATAAAGACATTATCACAGATAATCTTATATTTAATTTAAATAAATATTCGTTAATAACAAGACAATCTTCTTTAAACAAAATTCTAACTTTTTCTATCCACCGCAGTACTCAAGAAATAAGTCTTGCCTATTTCATAAATGCATTAAATTTAAAAGAAGATAGTCCTCTATTACACAAAATAGGGAACGTCTTAGAGGAGTATAGCGCGGATATTGTAGATAAAGAAGATTTTATAAGTATGAAAGGATTAATAAGCCACTGTGAAACATTTTTGAATCATGATTATTTTTTAAGTACTGATATCAAATCTATTATAAGCACTGAATTAGGGGGGATTTATTTTCATTTAAGTGATTATATAAAGGCACAGAATATTCTTACCAATTGCCAAGAAACATTAAAACATTATCATCTTTATCCTCAATTAGCTAAATCACTAATTTATTTAGGAAATACTCTTCGAAAATTAGGTGATTATGAAAAGGCTAAAAGCTGCATGGAAAATGGGATAAAGGTATATGAACATCATTTACCTCAAGAGAAATTTAGGCTTTCATGGGCATTTGTACAGTTAGCTAACGTTTATAAAGCTCTTGGGAAATACAAAAATGCGATCAGTTTATTTGAGAAAGGTATTCAATTACAGAAAAAATATTTCCCTCAAAATTATATTTTTATTGCTTGGTCCATAGGTCATTTAGCCAATGTTTATTGGGAATTTGGTCATTATATAAAAGCAAAACAACTGTTTGAAGAAAGCTTGAAAATTTACAGAACATATCTTGCTAATAATTATATTGGGACTGCTTGGGTTTATGTACATTTAGGGGCCGTCTATAGAGATTTAGGATTGTATAATCAAGCAAAAGAGTTACTTCATGAAAGTTTAGTTTTTTATAAAAAAGAGTTCCCTGACAACCATATGGATATTGCCGGGGCTCTTGGTTTTTTAGGGAATGTTTATTGTGATTTAAAATCTTATAAAAAGGCTGAAGAACTAATAAATCAATCTTTAGAAATATATAAACATAATGTATCTCAATCTCATGTATATTTTGCGTGGGCTCAAGCTAATTTAGCGAATGTTTATCAAAAGGTAGGACGTTATTCAGAGGCAAAAAATTTATTAACAAATAGTCTCACGATCTACGAGAATAATTTTGGTCGAGAACATACTGAGACGGCCAGGATTTTAAAACAGCTTGGAGAAAATTATTTTTTAGAGGGAAATTTAGAGAAAGCCGAATCTTTTCTTAAAGAAGCACTGGATGTATATCAGAGAAATAATCATCCAGAAAGCTACGACTGCTTAGAAATTCTAGCAAGTTTGTATATAAAAAAATCGAAAGAAGAAAAGAAAAAAAATAATCATATTCAATCTGATCATCTATATAATAAAGGGATCAGTTATTTGAATGAGAGTTTAAGAACGATAAGAAAAAATTTTCCAAAAAGCTCGCCCCATATAAAAAGGATTCAAGAAAAACTTATCAAATTTGGAACAATAAAAAAGGGGCAAACGACGCTTTAAAAGAAATTTAGAATCGATCAATGACAATAAGGGTGATAATTTCCATTATCACCCCAAATGAAAATGTGTTAAAAGGATCCTATGAAATCTCCATTACCCATCTTTGATAGCCTTGAGCATATTGATAGAGTTGATAATTATTCTTCTTTTTCAAATGACGCTAATCTTTGTGATTATCAAAAATCTCATGAATTCCTTAAGTCCTACACAGGCAGCCAAGGAACTTTTAATGCTTATCGTCGAGAAATTGAGCGCTTACTTCATTGGTGTATTATGGTTGCCCAGAAACCATTAGCGGAATTAAAACGCCAAGATATCGAAGAATTTATTCACTTTTGTCAAAAACCTCCTAAAGCTTGGATTGGTGTTAATAAGGTCCCACGCTTTATCAATAAAGATGGAGAACGAATTGCCAACCCAGAATGGCGCCCTTTCGTTGTAACTGTTTCCAAGGTAGCCCATCAAAAAGGAGAAAAACCCAATCCAAAAGACTTTGAAATCTCTCAAAGCGCCCTTAAAGATACATTTGCTATTTTAGGGTCTTTCTATAACTATCTTCTGCAAGACGAATATGTCTCTATAAATCCAGTAGCACTCATACGCCAGAAGAGTAAGTTTATTCGAAAAGCTCAAGGTCCCTCTAAGATTAGAAGACTTTCCGTACATCAATGGCAGTATGTTATTACCACAGCCCAACAGATGGCAGAAGTTTCTCCAGAATTTCATGAGCGCACTCTTTTTATGATGTCACTGCTTTATGGTTTATATTTGCGCATTTCTGAACTTGCTGCCAGCAAACGTTGGACCCCACAGATGAATCACTTCTACAGAGACAGTGAAGGAAGCTGGTGGTTCACAACTGTTGGAAAAGGCAATAAGCAAAGAGAAATTGCGGTGAGTGACTCTATGTTAGAAGCCTTAAAACGATGGCGAAAATCTTTAGGCTTATCAACTCTTCCCTCCCCTGCTGATTTGTCTCCCTTATTGCCGAAAGCAAAAGGAGATGGAGCTATTAGTTCAACCACTTACATTCGTAAAATAGTTCAAACATGTTTTGATCAAACAGTTCACCACTTAAATCAAGATGGTTTTAGAGAAGAAGCTGAATTTTTATCTGAGGCCACAGTTCATTGGTTAAGACATACGGGGATTTCCGATGATGTCAAGCATAGACCCAGAGAGCATGTTCGAGATGATGCGGGGCATGGATCAGGTGCCATTACGGATAAATACATCGATATTGAACTGAGAGAACGCCATCGATCAGCGAAAAGTAAACAGATTCTCTGAAAATAGATCTTAAGAACATTTTGTTCCGCTTATGTAGTTAGAGCCGATAATGTAACCAAAAAGATTATAACAAAAATTGCTATTTTATGTTATATCTAGTAAAATAATATAGGAGCTTTCCAGGAGGTACAAGAACATGAACATTTCTTTAAATTCTAACCTAGAGAAATTTATTCATCAGAAGGTTGAACAAGGATATTACAATTCTGCTAGTGAAGTTGTACGTGATGCTTTGAGACTTTTTATAGAAAAAGAAACTCTATTCAAACAGCAAGTTGACAAACTAAACCATGACATTGAGTTAGGTCTATCTCAACTCTCAAAAGGACAAGGAATTGAAGGGGACCAAATTTTTCAAGAAATCAAAATGCTAAATAAAAAGAAATAATATGTCTCTCTTTATTTTTTCGCCTGCAGCAAAGCAAGATCTTCTTGAAATTTGGGAATATATTGCTGAAGAAAGTACTGTGACTGCTCTTAAGGTGCTTTCTACAATTGAACAAAAATGTCATATGCTTAGTGAGCACCCTAATCTTGGTCATCGAAGAACAGATTTAACGAAGCACCCAGTATTATTTTGGCCTGTCTACAATTATTTGATCATCTATAAACAAGACACAAGACCTTTGGAGATAGTCAGAATTTTAAGTGGTTATCGTAATTTAATTGAATTATTACAATAAAATAATTCTATTATACCTCTGATGATAGGATTAAGAGCAAAGATAGAACATTCGGCACGCCACACATCTTCTAAAACTTCAAGATAAACTGGTTGCTTACGAGAAACACATGTAGACAAAGCTGCATCAATTTGAAAAGGAGCCTCATGAGCATTACTAATCCTTTCTGCTGCAACGGTTACACTTCTATAGACCTCAAATCGTTCAAATTCTCACACTGGTCCAAGTCCAACTAATATTTAAAATGAAAAATGCTCCTTATCCGCTCAAGAATGGGAGCATTATAACTAATGAATCAAATCCCTATGAAAAGCATATGTATATAAAAAAGAAAGGAAATTATTGGGACGATAATAATTGGATGTTTATACAATAATCCCGAAGCCATAGATATATCACCTTTTAAATTATTAACAAAATTAGAAAAAGGTCTTACTTTTTGTGGCACTTGAGCATCCAGGTTTTGAGGAGGGATTTTTTGTAGATAGTCATGCATAAAATTTGTATCTTCATTATCTATGAGTGCTAATTTAGTAGTAAGCGCAGTTTCATGTAATAAATTTTTTAGTTTTCTCATAGATGAACTTGAGCTATCTCTTAATGTCTTTGTTGTCAGATAATCAATAAATAATTGATTTTGCTCGGGTGATGTCGCATGTGATGACAAATAAAAATGAGAAATAACATCTTGACTATACGATTCTAAAATTTTCTTGGTTGTTTCTTCATCAAAACCTGTGAAGTGGATTCTCTTTAAACGTGTTCTAAGGGCAGCGTATGTATCTGTAGGTCCTCCATCCCCTTCCGGAATTGGTTTATTGCCCGATAAAATAATAGTAAGGCGACTAATATCTATTGAAGATCTAAAATAAGGGCTATAAAAATACTTTTTTAAAGCATCTAAATAATCTAACAAAAACCCTAATGCTGCTCCCCCACGACCACTATTATTTAGCAAAATTCTATCAAAATCATTAATAATTAATATACTATTTTTATAAGTTCTACCTTGTGAATCTTTTGCTAATAAAGGGCGAGCAACCCATCCTATATTTGCATCAGGTCGATACCAAGTACTGCCCTCTAATCCCCCTTGAGATAAATCAGTTTCACTGCGAATATAGGCTTCATAGTAAGGTAAATCTAAAAAAAGCGCTAAATTTCTTGCTGATAAACTCTTTCCCATCCCAGCATCACCCCAAAAATAATAGAAATTTTTTAAAGGTACTTCATGAGTTCCTATATCAGCAGAAGCATACGCAAGAGATGCTATTACGCTTTTCAAATCTTTACGAACAGATGTAGTAAATCCTCTAAAAAAACTATCATCTTCAAATCTCTTCATTATAAGATGAAGATCTTGTGCTCGATTGTTTGGAGATAAAAGTGACTTAGGAATAGTTGGTAATAATAATGCCTCATCAAGAAAATCTGATATATTATTAATTGAAAATCCTCTCTTTCTTGATTGAATTAACGCTTTTTCAATTACCTCTTGTAATTCTTTCGAAATAAGTGATTTGTTTATAACATACTGCTCTTCTTGCTTATTTATAGGTTCACTTTTAATACCTTTTTTAAGTCGGTCTCTCTCTAAGTCTGCCTCAGTAATTTCCTTTTCTAAGATTCCTAAAACATTACGAGGAAGAGCTTCTACAGTGGCCATATCAAGTAAACCACAATCTGCAAGGAATGAACCAATAACAGGTATAAAATTTAAGGCTGCTGAAGAAATTTTTTTATACATTGTTTTTGCTGAATTTAGTGCTAAACGTGCTTTTTCAGTCTCACAAAGATCTAAAAGTCTTTCAGTTTTTTTATTTAAATATTCTGCAAGAAAGCGATCAACGGCTCGTTCTTTCAAATCATAAAGATGGTTTTTTTTAACCTCTTCTATACTTTGGTTACTTTGAAGTTTGAGAGAAGATTGATCATATATCTCTTCGTTAAATATATCCTCATATTTCGGAACATTGAGTGTAGAGAAGCAAACCGATGTTAATAAAAAATTAGTTGCAATAAGTTTATAAAATTTCATAATTATATACCCTTTGATTGTAAATTAATGGAGACTGTATTCCCTTCCTGTTGCTAAATAACAGGAAGGGATTAGTTATTTAGTTATGATAGTATTCATGAAATCTATATTCTGCATCGGAATAACGACAATGAGTGACACAAAGAATAGGGAATTTATGGCTTGAAAGTCCCCAGCTTGTTTGTATTAGTCCTCCAATCATTTTTTCTTTTTCAATTTCTTCTACAGGTTTATTGATAAGAATGCTTGCATATATGCCAGCGTTTATCTGTTCATAAAGTGGTTGTTCTGCGTTGAAATGTTGGAAATGTTGGCGTCCTAAAATCGCTGGCGCCAGAATTTGATCAAGCTGTAATCTTAAGGATACTTGTCTGATTTCTTCAAAGAAAGAAGTGTTAAACATAAGTTTATTATAGAGTTCTTTTACTTGAGGATCTGTAGAATATTCAAATACCTTGAGACCTGAGCTTGTATACAACCAACTGGCTGGTGTTCTCTCTTCTGTACTTGTTTCTTTCTTTACTGAAGTAATAAGAGCAGGACCAGTAGATAAGTTTTCAAATTGCTCCACCATCACTTCATTCTCACTTAAATCATGATGACGATGGGCAAGTCTAAAGCCAAAATATTCTTCTATCCCATATTTATTGGCAATTGCTAAACTTTCATCCAATAATTTAGTTATATTACCATTTTGCTTAAGAAGGTAATCAGCCTCTACTGACAATGGAAGAGCATTATAAGTGCTAGAGTTGAAAGTTTTTAAATCCTCAGGAACAATAAATTCAGTTGAAAAAGAGGGACTTGAAAAAAATAAGATCACAACAGATAGATATAGATAGTTTTTTCGAAACATAATTTTTCTCCTTGTATTAAGTTTAATTGGTTTCCAGCATTAACAAGATTAAAACTGCTGACCAACAATTCAAAAATGAAGGAAACAAAAGCATTTTTCAAAAAATGAAATTACTAGAGTAGGGTTTAATTTTACTTGAGTAAAAGGAAGTGATTTTCGATTTACACTTAATTTTGCAAAAGATAAAGTAAACTCCTTTATTTTATAAACAATTTTGATGAGAAACTTTTTAGTTATGCAATTCGATAAAATTGGTCTTACAAATAATTTTTATGTGACTTTTTTGAGTACAATTGAGGGAATAAATTTTTCCCAACGAGAAATCGATATTATTGTTTGCCTTCTGACCGAAAAAAGTTCCAAAGAAATAGCTTCTTTTTTAGCGATTATGCCAAGGACAATTGATAATTATCTTTATAATATTGGAAAGAGAATTAATGCTAAAACACGCAAAGATATTTGCGAATTTATGCGAAAATCTCACCAATTTTCTTATCTTTCAAATTATTATACTATTTTATCTTTTCAAATATGGTTTGAGAAAAAATTAAGTGAACTCTCAAAGTTAATAAAAAAACCCCTGCCTTCTTGTATAATTTTATCCTGGGACGCAGAAAAACACAAAATTGAACTTTTAAAAAAACACTTGGAGATAATTGGGTTTGAAGTCTCAATCAAAACAAATAATGAAACTGAGCAATATAAAAATTTTTCTTCTTTTTCGAATTCAAAGATTCCTCAAGAAGTTTTTTCTCTATTCATTATGTCGGAGCTTCAATCTAAATCCTTTTTAGGGGATAAAAAAGAAGTGCCTAAAAATATATTCTTTTTGCAGGAAGAAAATGAAAATTCACTGTTTGCTCAAGAATCTTTGGAATTACAACATATAATAAATTTTTCAAATTATTATTTTTGTATCATTGCAATCTTAAAAAAAATGGTTCTTACTGATAAATTTTCTCAAAAAATAGCTTTATTTGAAAAAGAATTTATAAATTATTGTACTGAAAATTTTAATGAACAAGCAAGGCAGTATTCTACGAAAAGAATCCTCAAAAACACTCTAATTTTTTCTTTCTTAAAAAATTTCAACAACTAACCATTAATTGGTTATCTACAACTGTAAGTTTAAGTATCAGTCTATTTTTATTTTTTGCACTAAAACCAAATGAAAAAATATCAATTCAATCAGAATTTTCTATTCCTTCCAGTTCTATTTTACTTAGTCGTTCTGGATTAGTTAAAAAAATTGAAGAAAAGCTAAGCATGCAAAAAGAGATTAAAACTTTAGCTTTAGTTGGACAAGGTGGAGCCGGAAAAACGACTCTCGCTTGCCAATATGCTCAAAGTCAATCATACCAAATTATCTGGGAAATTAATGCAGAAACCCGCAATAGTTTCATCGCTTCTTTTGAAAGTTTGGCTCTTGCTCTTTCTCGAACAGAAAATGAAAAGAGAATTATAAAAAATCTTCAAGAAATTAAAGATACAAATGAAAGAGAGAAAATTCTCTTCTCATTTATAAAAATTCATTTAAAAAAATATCCAGACTGGCTCTTAATTTTTGATAATGTCGATACATTTTCTGACATTCAAAATTATTTTCCTTGTGACTCTCGTATATGGGGAGAAGGAAAAATTATCGTTACAACAAGAGATGAAAATATCCAAAATAATAATTTAATAAATCATGTTATATATATTGATGAACTAACATCTATAGAAAAAGAACAACTTTTTTCTAGTATTATGGAAATAAATGAAAACGACAAAGAAAAAGATTCGATAAAAGCTTTTTTAACACATATTCCTTCTCTTCCTTTAGATATCTCAATTGCGGCTTATTATCTTAAGGCAACCAACATTTCTTATGAGCAATATCATGAGAATTTAAAATTATATACTCCAGAGTTTTCAAATCTTCAAAAAGACATTCTAGAAAATGCAAATAAATACAATAAGACGCGTTATGAAATTATAAGTATGTCTGTCGAAAAATTAATAGAGACAGATAAGAACTTTTCTGAACTTTTATTATTGATTAGTCTTATAGATTCGCAAAATATTCCCAGAAATTTAATAGATAATTTTAAGAATAAGGATACAACCGATAAATTTATTTATAATCTCAAAAAATACTCTCTTATCCTTAATATAGAAAATACTGACACGTTTTCTTTACATCGAAGCACTCAAGAAATTATATTAAAACATCTCATCAAAGTGTTAACTTTGAAACAAAAAACTGCTTTTATAGAAAAAATAATTGATGTTATAGAAAAATACATAATGAAAATAATAGAAAAAGAAGATTTTTTAAAATTACCATTTTTAGAAAATCATTGCTTAAAATTATTGAGCCATACGCTATTAACTGTTTCTATGAAAGGCAAATTATATGGAAAAGTAGGAATCATCGCCTACTATCAGGATAATCATAAAAAAGCAAAATTTTATCTTGAAAATGCAAAAAAACAGTACGATCAGTTAAACAAGCAGAAAAATGAAGATAAATTAAATATTATTCAAATTATATCTTATTTAGGAGATACTTATCGTAATTTAGGAGATTATGAAAAAGCAAAAACCCTTCTTGAAAAAAGCCTTCATTATTATCCAGAAATGGATCCTTTAGAAAAAGCCCATACTCTATTATGTTTAGGGAATACATATAGAAATTTAGGAAGATATAAAAAAGCACTCATCTTTATAAAAGAAAGCCTCTTATTTTATGAAAAAAACCATAGGGGTTATGTTCATGCTTTAGCTCTTTTAGGAATTATTGAAGGAGAACTTGGAAATTATAATCAAGCTCAATCCTCTTTTCAAAAAAGCTTGGATGAATATGCCATTATATTTCCACAAGAACCTGCAGGCAAAGCATGGGTCTTAGTTTATTTAGGGGATCTTTATAGAAAAATGGAAAATTATGAAGAAGCTAAAAAGAAACTTATGCAAGGTCTTAAAATACATCAAGAACAATTTTCACAAAATCATACATATAAAGCATGGGTTTTAGCTCACTTAGGAAATACATATAGAGATAATTGTGACTATAAGAAATCAATAAAATCACTACAAGAGAGCCTTTCTATTTATGAGGAATTTTCCTCTGAAAATCCTATAAGATTCGCTTGGGTGGCAATGCATTTAGGAGACCTTTACAGAGAAATAGGAAACTATGAAAGAGCACATCATTTTTTAGAGAGAAGCCGTGCAATATATGAAAAAAATCTCCCATCTAATCATCCTGATATTGCCAGAATTCTAAGAATGTTAGGGAAGACTTATCAACTAAAAGGGAATTATGATTATGCAAAACAACTTTTTCATAAAAGTCAAATGATCTATGAAAATGCCTGTGGTAAAAATCATCCTTGGCTAGCGCAAGTTTTTTGTGATTTAGGAGAAGTTTATCTCATAGAAAATGATTTTGAGATTAGTAAAAATTACATGAACAAAGCCTCATATATATTACGGCATAATCATCACTCAGACACATTTAGAGCGCTTAAAATATTGAATGAAAAATATCTGAAAGAAAAAAATAAGCAACAATATTGGCAATTCAAAGTGCAAGCAATTCGGTATTTAGAACAGATTTTTCCGAGTATGAAATTTCATTAATTAAATTTAAAAACATTTAACTGTAGATTCTATAGTTTTTGGTAAACCATTAAGATAAAGCTTAAAAGATCATAGATGTGTTAAAATTTTAAAAGTCAATTGCTCCCTATTTGTACTTGGATGGGAGCAATTGGTTTTCAATTTAGGGTTTTTACTATTAATTAATACCATATCTTGTTAATAGAGCTTGAGCAGAATGTGGAGTTATAACTTCAACTCCCTTTCTTGCTGCTTGTGATTTTTTTTCGTATCGTTTAATTCTACGTGCCAAATAATTATGATCTATTTTATAATCTGTACGTCCCGGAGACATAATTTCTACCCCAGACTTTTTTAATAATCTAATGACGTAACTTGTACAGTTATGAGTTTTTTCTTTATTAGAATATCCCCACCCTTTTAAAGAAAAATATATGCCACCGTTTATATCATCTTTCATAGTTTGTAATGCTTTTTTGGTATTATCTAAACTTACTATAAAACTCTTATATTTTGTATAACTGGCATCTAAAATTTTTATTTCTGATCCTAAAATTCTATCAACGCCATCATCATCTTCTTTAATTTTAGTTGTTATTTCTTTTGCTCGAACAAACTTCATCAATACATCTTCAGCTGTTTCGCATATGATTTTTCCAGTACCACCTCCATAAATAATTCCACTCAAAGAATCAGGAGCATAATAACCGCTTCCTCTTCCAAGATGTACGCCTTGTAAATGGATCTTAGGTTCTCCATTTTCGATTATAGGAGTTTCAAAGACAAGATAAGCATGCTTAACTCCCCCTCCTAGATCTTTATAACCAACTGTAATTGCTGCTTTTGGTGGGGTAGAATGCAATACCTCTAGATCTACATCACTTATAAGTGATCTGTTTTTTGCTAGCTCTCGATCTCCTTCTACATTTTCATAAGTTATTGAAGAATAACTAGATTGAAATACACATAATATGGTTATGATATATATGAAATAAATTTTC